>SDBT01003831.1_pt1 | contig 25838 bp, 44 predicted proteins | sample 2277101 | NCBI WGS metagenome assembly SDBT01 (sample SAMN10404973, study PRJNA504765) | marine sediment metagenome | isolation source: marine sediment core GS10_PC15, 103 cmbsf | place: Arctic Ocean: Southern Knipovich Ridge | collected 2010 | reverse complement strand
ATCTACTTCGTCATTTACACTAAAGGCATATTCGGATGTATTAGTGGTAAATGCTTCCCAAGAAGGAAGGAGCGAAGCTGGAGTAACTTTGGCATCTGATATTTGAAACTGTAAATCGTTCCAAACAGTAGCTGTACCAACCATAGTCTGTGAACCATTAGTAGCAAAACTAGTATAATTGTCTGTAGAGTTCCCAAATCTTGCGTCACCAATTACATCAATCGTTGCGAGAGGGCTGGTATTACTGAAACCAACGTGGTCGGCACTGCCGGGAGTGCTAATTAAAACCAACTGGTCAGGAGAACTGTTAGCACCAAATCTTATGTCAACACCTTCCCCAATCGACCTGAAACGCACGTAATTATTCCCTCCTGACCCGAACCATTGAAGCTCTCCTCTTTGGCCGACAGCGTCAAACAGCCGAAACTCAGCGTTTTGACCCTCAAGCACCTTTACATCTACACTCCCTCCTGTTGCCGTAACACGTTCTACTGTTACGTTACCGATAACATGAAGTTTAGAAGCCGGGTCTGGGGCACTGTTACTTGACCCCAACCATAAATATCCAGTCTCCCCCTCAAACCAAAACTGATAGGGATTATCACCATCAGCACTGGATATTAGGAAATCCATATCTATTTGTGCATCGTTGAAATTAACAATAGCATTGGGGACAGCACCCATATCAATATCCATTACTTCGACTAAATTCCCGTCATAAGGAAGTTCTATTCTGAAAGCACCATCCTCACTTCCGTTGGCAACATGCTGTAGTTCCCAAATAAATTTCATTGTCTCTATGCTTATACCAGCATCATTATCAAGATAATAACTTATATATGCCTCATCATTATCCTGGGCAGTAGCACGGGTATTGCCTATGATGCTTGCAACCTGATTACTGTCAAAATCAGTATTGTCTATGAGTTCAAGAATGTGTGTCGGGGCTGTTCCGTCACCTATCCGCAAAGCAGTTGATATAATACCTGACCCCACAACATCCAATTCAGCATTAGGAAGTGTCAAGGCATTTACTTTTAATTTTCCACCTATTCCGTAATAATCAACATTGGAAATTGCAAACATATCATCTACGGCATCTGATACTGCCAGTTTTACATTTCTTTGAGAATCCCCTGTTCTTCGTCCATAAATCCTAAATAAAGGAGTCTCCCCATCTGCTGCACCAGAAAAAAACCATACATCAGAACCAGCACTTGTATTTATTCTCATAGCTTGAGGGGCTGTTCCTATTATGTCAAAATTGGCGTATCCTCCACTACACCAAAATCTCATGTATTCGGCTGCATCCTCGTCGTATAATCGAAGTTCAGCATCATCGCCAGCCGATGTTCCCGCACTCCGAATTGATACTATTGCTGCCACATTTTCTTCTGTTTGTACAAGATTTAGAACTCCATCACTCCATTTTATAGATGCATTACTGCCGTCGTGAGAAAGTTCTATGGTATCCGAATTACTTGTCATTGTAAGGATATTACAACCAAGCGTGCCAGTAGTAGTCAGATTACCAGATTGAAAATCAAAATTACCGGCATTGTCAATCACAAGCCGCTTAGTTAGGGTTGAAGAACCATCAGGCACAGTGTAGAACTCTAATCTACCAGGAATATCACCTGTTCCGCCTATTGTGCCATCTACCAAACCACTTATTTTTGCTATTGGAAGAAACTCGTCTCCTATCCCTGGATAACAACTAAAATGTATGCTGCCCAATTCATCATTATTTTGAGAAGTAGTGGGAGTAGCTAAATTTCCCCGCCCGGACTCCAATCTTAAATGTGAAGTATAATTAGTGTCCTTTGCAACTCTTGATTCAAAGCCATAGTTACTTCCAAAAATACCTAAAACGTATTCATCGACATTTACTAACAATGCACTATTAAAAACCATACTTCCGCCAGATGGGGTAACAGTTAATCTACCTGAAGTATTAACAGCAAAAACGCAATTGTCAGTACCATCATAACTGAGTTTTAGCTGGTTACCCTGATGTAATACTTCCAACTTGGTGTCGGGGTCAGTTACGCCGATGCCGACGTAGCCATTACCTAAAATTGTTAGATAGTAACTGTCATTTGTCCCCAGTTGAAGTTTAGCATTTCTTCGATTTAAAAAAATAATATCTGAATTGCTAGTTGATGAACTTCCAAGATACCAAAGTTGTTGGTCGGGATTTCCACTGTCATCTGATTCATAAGCTGTAATAACTATATTAGATGTTACATCATTAGCCGGATTCTGAATAATTATTTGTCCTGCGTAGTCATTACCAACAATCCCTGGAAAATTTGCTTTAATATGAAGTACAGAGTCTGGTGAACTTGTTCCAATACCAAGCCTGTTATTAGTATAATCCCACGCGAAGTTAGTAACATCAGTATCTATCTCAAGACTACCATTAATGTAACAGACACCACCGTCAGCCAACCCCGATAGAATCAAACCACCAGCCAGAGTTAAGTCACCACCTACAGTTAAATCAGTGGTAATAGTGCCATTCGCAAACGTAGGAGAACTGGTGGGGTGTACCTCCTGGCCGACTACACGCGTAGCTAAGTCGTTGATAGCAAACTCAACAGATAACCAGTCATGTGCTATTACTTCGTATGCTTCTACACCCATATCGAATAATCCTTAAAATTGTAATTCCACATATCCACCAGTAGCACGTGCCGCTTTTCTTGTAGCCAATCCTTCTTCACGCTTTCTTTTTTCAGCCGTTACACCATATTCTGCTGACCACGCTTCTAATCCACCATAAGGTTGAATATTAGCACTTATATTAGCTGAACGATTAATCAACGCACTCATATATGGAGAATACGTTGGGTCAACTGTGGCACCCACCTGTTGTGCTTCTACCCCGCGTAATCCGGATAAAGTTCGTAAGGATTCATTTAAAAACTGTGTACGCGTATCTTCAATTCCGAGTTTAGCTGTAGTTAAATCACGACCAACTCTCAAACCTGTAGCCGTAGCCAAAGACCCGCTACTCATACCTGATGCAACCTGTGATGTTAAAGCCTCGGCTTTTTCTTTACGTGCCTGGTCCTCGGCAAGTTGTACCTGCCCGGCACCGAAACCGCCACCAGGCCGGAACATGTCTACGGACTCTTGCAAGGGTTCTTCGGCTCCTCTATATAATTGGGTTGACCTTTTCTGTCTAGCCAACCATCGTTGTAATGCATCCTGGTGTAGCGTTTGTGTTGCAGGGGTTATTGCCATTACTTTATCCTCCCGGTTTCAGTCATATCTGCATCTATCTTTTCAGAACTCCAGCTAGATGCAGCAGTATTATTAGATAACATAATTCCTATAGCACCGTCTGAAACTTTCTGGCGTATAGACGGTAGTAACTTATCAATAATAAAAGTTTTAGATACTCTAGGAACAGCAGTGCCGTCCAATATATCACTTATAAGTTTAGCCGACGTAATCGCAGAATATAAAGCTATTGTTAATCGGTCAGTATCAATACCTGTCCTAACCGATAATTCTTCCAGTTCTACTTTCATACGGGTCTGGTCAGAGGATACTGGTCCAATGAACACCTGGGAATCAATCGCAACACTCCCGTCATCCGATTTAGTAGCTTCGTCCCAAGTGCGGATATATCCATCTTGACATCCTGCAAGAATTTTACGCTCACTTTTTTTACGTGCGTCAAGATAATACAATGAATGTATCATATGGTCGTCGGCATAAGTATCAGGGAATATACCTCCTGTACGCAAATCAAGGAAAAATGAAGCGTTCCACGCACCATCGAACTGAGTGACATCTATTTTTATACCATAGCGGTCTTTGTCGTACTCCATAGATACTCTATCAGTACGCCTATTAAGGCCGATGTCTTTCATAAGTTTGGGTAGGCGGTCTGTCGTAAGATTAATCGGCACCCCGCCTTCAATTATAGTTTTCGGGTCTACTACATATATACCGTCATTTCCGAGCCAATAAAGATTATATTTACTATCCCAACAATATGAGGTATTACTGAATATGCCTGTATTATCTGCAAGCGTTGAAAAGAAAGCACCTCTCGCCGGGTCAGCACGCATAACGAACATAGCATTAAGACAACCATAAATTTGATATTTACCTTTAAATGGTATCAAAGCAACAAGCTGGTCACCCACTAACCCTAATTTTTTTGTAGCCTGACTATTAACGGCAGAAGCCACATCATCTGTAACTAATAATATATCAAGTGGGTCATCAACACGCGAACCAGTCCATTGATGCGGATGAGATACACTATTCAGGAATATACGCCCCCAACATAGAGACATAATATTTGAACCGCCATCTGGGAACGAACCAGTAGTAAGTGTCCAATTCAACCAGTGTGGAGGAGCTATTATCTTAGCAGCATCAGCAGGTGTCACCGTTGCACCTGAGTCAGCACCAGTAATTACTTCTCCGGCTGCAAACTCAGTAGTAGATGTTCTATAAATTAAACTCCACGCGGTTGCCCCGGACCCTACGTTCTCATCAAAGATACCAGCAGAACTAGCACTAGTTACTACTTCACCTTGTTCAAAAGTAGAAACTCCGACAGTACCGATTATTCGAGTATTAATAAAATCTAGCTTGTGGTAACCACTGTCACCAATAGTAGCACTATAAGGTCGTCCGTCGCAGAAGTAATACTTCTGTCTCGCCGCCTGTCCTGCTATCTGGCCCGATGTATTTAAGTCACCGGCTGTGAAGCCGTGACCAGCAGCTAAAGCCGTTAAGTTCGCCATTTACTTTTTTCCTCGGAGTTTTGCCATTGTTTTTTCATCTACACCAGCATTTCTAAGCGATTTAGAAATGGCCTTAGTTCTTACAGTATCTCCCAAGCCAAGCTTACTTTTACGCCTACCTCTACGTCTGGTGATTCCTTTTCTAGCAGCAAGTCGTGCTTGTATTCTTTTAAACTGTGCAGGTGTAGCGATTGATTTACCGCCATGTTTCTTTACGCCTTTTTTATATTCTTCATAATCAGCGTATTCTCCTGGACTTTGCATCGGCATTACACTTCTCCAAAATATATGTTATTATAGCTAACTGTTATTAAATTCACCTTGTATCTCCCGCCGCCAGCCGCGTCACTGGCATCCCAATCCTCATCTTGCGGGTCCCAGAACCCATCCTCATCATAGTCAGACCGACGTTCATAGTTTACACCAGGGGTAAACTTTTTGTAATTAAAGAACAAGAAATCTGAGTTAGCTAGATTAATCCAGTTGCCGGTAATGTTGTTAATAAACCTTGCAAATCCATCAGGATAACCGTTATCTATGGTAAAAAACGCTGATAACACCTCACTGGAGGAATCATGGTGTTCGCCAGAAAATACAAGTATATATTTTGTTCCAGCAACTACCTCTATAGCTCTACCAAAAAATACTTCAACCCATTCTTCGTTTGGATATACTGCTATAGAATTTACATTTACACTCCCGGAAGCTAAAGAACCCCCAGAAGGCTCGTCATTAGCGTCTGTTTCGTATACATTTGCAGTCAGTATACCAGATGGAAAATCTGTATTCCTGCAAATATCTATCTTGGCACTACCGAAACTATGACTTATCGCAGGAACAAATATCTGGCCTGCCCGGAAATCTTGACTGCCACCATATGACCCAACAGTTGTACTATAACGAGTAGCAGACGAATTATTTGACTCATAATATGTAGTCATCACACACCGTGCAATCAATCAAACTTCCAAAAAGAAAATCTCACTCTGGTCACCAACAAACACCACATGGTCTACCCTACTGCCATGTCCAGCCACATAACCAGTCACCCACTGTTCATTGGCTTCATCCCAATACTTATCTTCATCATACGCAACTGGACGCGTTTCAGGCCAACTCATAGTTAATCCGGGTCAATATATGTGCTCGTAATTGAGTCAATAAGAATAACAGGACGTGCCCCACCTATCTGTGTAGCATGGGCTTTAACAAACCCACCACGCTGACCACCGTTTCGTTCCACCTCAACGTCAAATGCACGTACATTCTGTGCGTGTGGGGTTGTCAAAGGTGGTTGGTGTTCTGCTGATACACCTTTATGTAGCCCGAATATCGGAAATGGTAACTCAGCCATATCAATCTCCAAAAATAGGGGCGGAGAAGGGGTACTCCGCCCCACTATAGTGTGCACACGGTATAATTACGCTACCGTTACTACGTCAAAATCAGGAACAGCAGCCGTTCCTTCATTTACATATATGACCGAAGAACCAGCAGCCAACGACTTAATGTATATACACCCCGGTGCATAAACATTAGCCTGAGCTTCCAGGACAGTATGTGCAGCCGAACCGTAACAGAATATGATACCTTCTTCTGTTTTAAACATGGTTCTTATTACAGCCGAAGCAGCCGACCCTGGAATCATAGTTTCAAAGTCAAATTGAGATAAACCCATTTTAAAACTCCTAATCTAATTTTTCAACTTCAGTATAAAATTTCGCACGTGGCATTTTTCTGCCTATTCTCGTATGCATAATACTACGTGCATCAGAAGCATATGCCTTTGGCAGAGTTTTTTGTGTATATTCATTAACATAATCATCAAGCACTTTGTCAAATGCCATAGATGCTTGATACATAATCGCAGACTTAATAGCTCTATCAAACTTAATACCAGCAGGGTGTAGATTATTCAATGGTGTTACAGCATATATACTATCTGCTGCGGGGTCTGCCCCTGCTGCATCACCATTAGGCTTCAGCCAATCAAGTACATTAAATGTACCGGCTGCAACAGTATAAGTAGTCACCAATGCCCAACTCCCCCGCCCGGTACCGTCAATTATCTCTATCCGCCAGCCATCAAAGTAACCATCCGCTTCATCACGTGTCGCGTCAACTAATGTAGTAGTGCTTGTGGAATCAGCCACACCCACTTCTATGTCAAGTTTATCAAAGCCTATTACATATGGAAACTCAATAACATCTGCTTGCGACGGGTCCGGGTACATAGTCAACTCAAACCTACGCTTAGGACCCAGAGTCTCAGCCTGCGGTTCTACCTGACGAATAGCCAAGAAATAAGGCGGTGCACCACTAACACCAACTTGTCGTAATCTACGTATCTCTGATTCAAGTACCCAAGTTATTCTTTGGCTGTGTTGTGATTCTTTCTCGAAGGCTGCTTTACCTGCTATTTCTCCAAGATAATATTCAGGCAGGTAATATCTTCCTATGTCACCTGCTACAGTTTCATATGGAGTTATAGCGAACGTGCTACTCGCTGCGGGGTCTGTACCATCGGCATTACCATATACATCAAGCCAATCAACTACCGTCACGGTTCCAGTCAATGCAGTATAGCCGGTAATTTTTGCCCAACTGCCGACACCAGTCCCCGTTAATATGTAACAGTAATAATCTTTAAGGTCATTATCTGTATCATAAGTATCAGCCAAAGTCAAATCAACTACGGTCGTAGTGCTAGCAGAATCAGCCGTTCCGGTTATGCGAAGATTAGAGATATTCACACGCAAGATGCGTTTACGCCACTTCCACCCGGAAGATGGTGCATCATCCATAAACATCTCTACACCGTCATTGATAACCTGTTTTACATCTTCAAGGTCGTCTGTATCAATCGGCGGCATCGCCCGGCTCGTTCCCGCCGTCCCTCGGTACGCTATTCCCGCTTCCTTCGCTACTCTCGTCGTTAACTTCAGCATTGTCTGCTGCGTCGTCGGTTCCGACATTCTTATTCTCCAACATCTCTAACGTTATCCCAACTATCAGAGGTTTATGAAATTTAGCTATTCTCGATTTAAGCAAAGTTATATCTTCAGATTCTAAATCCATAGACTCGGCTTTGTGTATTGCTCTTGCTAGTTCAAATCTTTTTATCTTATCGTCGGCTGACACTTTCTCGCCTTGTTCTTCACCCAGAAGAACATCAGTACAAATAAATCCTAACGTAGCGTCCTCGAAACTAGCTATTACAGTCTTACCATCTTTTTCCTCAGTAACAGCTTTCCCCTTTATGGGTTTACCATCGAAGTCTTTTAGCACTTGTGTAAAGTCGATAATCATTTTAGTTCCCCTTTTAATAAAGTTGTTGTTTACTTTTTTGCATTACGTTCCATACGTATTTTTTGTTGTTGTTCAAGCGTTAATTCTTCTGCTTCTTGCTTTATTTCCTGTTCCGGTTCCGGGTCAGGTATCTGTGCCGGTACTTGTCCTTCTTCTTGTCCTTCATTTTTATTAAAAATACCCATTTCATTCTCCTCTAAAAATGCCATCCTCTGTAGTATATATACCACAGAGGATAGCGTTAAAACTAATTATATGCTAATTTGAAGCATAACTAACGGAGGACCAGAAGTACCAGATGCACTTCTATCAATAATAAATCCTGCAAGTTGGTGCTCATCACCGTCGGCACCAGGTCCGTGAGCCGCATCATCCTCAACACAAACTGAACCTTCGACATCAAATACCAGTTTTCGTTCACCACCAGTTATACCGGCATCCTGTAAGCTCGAACCATGAGGATTTATCCAAATTGGACCCCATGTTTGCAGCCAAAGATATTGATTGGCTGCTGCCGTAATAACATTAGGTATTCCAGCTACAGACGAATAATCATTACCTGAATCTCCACCTGAAGGACCAGCAGTTAATCGCACATTAGCATATGGACTAGGCAGAATCTCAGTATAATGAGAAGTCGTAACTACTACTGTCAAAGCTGCGTCAAGGTAGACTATAATAGTTCCGTCTCCAAGAGTAGCAGTATTCCCAAGAATACCACGAAACTGTTGGTGTGTACCAACATGAATCATCACATAGCCGCCGTAAAATTGGTCCTCCGTTACACCGGCAGCAGTAATCTTAACAGAGTCATCACCTATTGCTTGACCCTGGTACAAACTAGCTGCTACGCCGTCAGCAATTTGACCCCAAAACTTAACACCAAATTTGCAAGTTGGTATGGCATTGGATGCCTTAGCATAACGAAATACTCTACCGTCGGGCGTAACCATTCTATCGCCAACACGCCATTTCGGGTCTAAAATAGTAGAAGTTCTATAAAGAGTGTCCCAATCAGATGTTGATTCACTCTGTACAAAACCAGTAGACCCAAAATGAGTAACTCTTGCTTTACCTCTTGTACTCATAATATATTCTCCTCAGTTTTCAATTATCGTTATGAAGATTTATGTAACACAAATCCACAACGTTTCATGTTCTCAACGAGTATCTGATGGGCACCGTCAACGTTTATACTATAAACCGTATGCTGTAACGGCTTATGGTTCTGAGGAGGCGTAGTTTTCATCCAGTAACCATCATGGACAATAGGTTTAAACCAAGCCATATCCATAAAATATATCGGTGAATATGTTGCACTATCAAGTGTATCTAGCGGAATGACCGGAATCTTATTTACACGCACAAGATTACCGTCATTAACAAGCATACCACCCATAACTTCTTTACTGGTTGAAACGTGATTATCATCCTTATTATCAACCAACTCCATCAAATCAAGTATCGTATCAGTACCAGCTACGGCACGATACTTCAAAGCACGCTCTTTGATAAGCGGCGATTTTAAGAAAATCGGATACTTCATGTTGGTTTTAATTAATGCTTTACGCATAATTTTTAGTAATGCGTTATTAACACCAGTATATACGCCACACCAGTTACGCCATTTCGCCTCAACAGCACTATCAATACCTGCACATACTGTACTAGTACCACCACCAGTAAATGTAACTGTAGAACCGTTGAAGTCACTACCGGTATTCAAGCTACCATCACTATCTAAAACACGCAGATAATACGGTAACGTAAACGGAGTGGTTTTATCAGTAATACTAACAGGTGCCACAATCATAGTTTCTTCCATCAAATCAGCAAGGTCAATATACATCTGGTCTTTTCGAGTCTGGACCAAGTTGATATAACCTTTTGTAGAATTTTGCTGATTAACAATCTCCCATTCATCCCAGGATGCATTAGCTGTTAATTTAGCCCAATGCACGTCGATAGTTTGGATAACATCCTTAGTCTTATATTCGTCCGTATCAAAGACACCAGAATATTTGGCTGTACCAGCAGTATCAAACACTACCTTACGCTGAATACTGGTACCACCATCTATCACTACGCTGTCCTGGTCAAACAGGGAACTCCAAAAATACTCATCATGGTCGAGTACATACTGCAACTCTTGTTTTGGCAAGTCTGCCAATGTAGTCGCCAGTAGGTCCTCGATGTCCTCTGGTCTGTAACCCATAGTTTAACCTTTCCTATTTATTAAAGACTTTGTGCAAACGTACAGAGGCATTGGCTTCTGCCTTCTCCATAGTTGGTTCGCCAGAACCAGAAGGTTTGGAACTACTAGAAGGCTTTAAGGTTATGCCTGCTGCTCGTTTTTTACTTTTAGATTTTATATCCTTACGAATAACTTGCTCACGTACTTCTACCGTAGCCATCAGATGTGCCTTATCAAGAGCCATACTTAACTCCATTTCAGTACCGCGTTGTTCGGCACCAGACTTGATATTGCCAGCTTCCTCGACTAAATCCTGTCGATTAGCCAATTGAGCCATAGTAAGGTGGCTCCAATCTTTATCACCTTTCTTTGTCTCACCATAAAACTCACCATAGGCGGCTAATTCGGGGTCGTCAAAGAAACCCACAATTTGTTGAGTTATTGCCGCATCAGCTTCCTTATCTGCCCTAGCCTGTGCTGTATCTACTTTCGTAGTCGAAGCAGACAATGCGGCGGCTTCTACAGAATCTAATCTGGTAACTGTTGTTTTAAGCATCTCTTGCTGCTGCTCAAACAAATCAATAACGGGGTCATCGTCACCGTACTTTTCTCTAAGTTGCCCAACATCGACTGGTTTAAACTCCGTTTTCTTAACTTCTGGCTTTTCCTCTGGCTTAATTTCTGGCTTAGATTCTCTACCCAATTTAGCAAATGCCTGGGAAAGAGAATTAGTATCCTCCAACTTTTTAGCACAAGTACGTTTCGCTAACTCAGGGTTTTCTTTGGCTAGTTCTTTAATGTCATCTTCTTTCCAGCCATTATGTTTAGCCGCCCTGATTTCGGCTTGCGTGAGTTTAACGTCATCGTCACCTGCCGGTTTAGCGTCTGGGTCATCAACATCACCTGCCGGGTCTGGCTCAGGATTAGGGTCCGGGTCTGGCTCAGGGTCATCATTCTGAGGGTCAGGTTCCGGGTCATTACCTGGGTCCGGGTCCGGGGTAGGTTCAGGGTCATCACCTTTTTCTAAATCCGGGGTAGATGGATGCTCATTAAACACCGCGTCTAGTCTCTCTGCTGCATTACTTTCGGCTTTCTCTTGTTGTTTTAATTCATTTGTTTTCGCCTCACTTGCTTCTTTCTCTGACTGTTCCATTTCTTCGTTTGTTTCATTTTGTTCTAACATTATTTTTCTCCGAAAAGGGTAAGGACCACTATCAAGTGGTCGTTGCTTTTCTATCACCTTATCTTTTGTGTTTTCTTCTCAAGGCCAAAATGATTGGCGTATCTTTGTTGCTCTTTCACTGATTTAAAACCTAAGTTGCCATTCGGAAGCACATCCACATCCGGCCACGCCTTTCTGTGTTCAGCAGTTTGTTCGGAATTAATACCCATAGTCTCACTTACGTGGTAATAGTCACCACTTGAACGCCTTGTTCCAAAATCCCATCGCATAGGCCGTTCACATCTAGGACAATAATGCACATCCTTAGCAGTAGTATCCTGTATAGTTATTTCACAACTATCACATGTAAAATCGTGACTTATCATCTCACATTCCTTCGTATTAATGTAGTATCTGCCAACACACCATCTTCAAACACATCACACATGTATTGCCCTTCTTGTGGCACATTATAATGAAATAAGGCTGTTATCTCCCCACCATGTAAATGTACATCAGGCTGGCACACACATTTCTCATCGTGTTTATGGTCAATCCAATCGTCTTGTGGTATTACATTAATCATTTCTTTTTGAACGTCTTGTGCAACGCAACTGCTGTCTTAGCTTCCATAGCCGCTTGTTCAGCAGCCGCAGCTTGTTTATCGACCTCTTTCAACACAGTCGTATAAAAACCTTTTCGTTTGTCATTAGGTATAGCCTGTGCTTTAATCAAAGTTCTAGCTGCTTCCTCAACATCATATCTATCAAACCCATTTATTTTATCGCGTGACATTTCTATCGGCTCCTCACCCATTACACTGTTCCTTGATTAAGACTCTGGCCCTGTGCCGCCCCACTTTGTACCTGTGCATTAACGTCTTGCTGTGGCGTAGCCGTTGGACGTGCCATAGGGCTACCGTTATTCTGTTGTATCCCGGCACCAGGCGTACTTGCTTTGCCTGAGTCTTGTGGCCCAAGCTGCATCATTATTTGCTGTTGCTGCTGCCAATTCGGGTCATTAAATATATCTTCAACAATATCCTGTATACCCATCTCAAAGGCAACTTTAGTTAAATAAGCTTCAAGATTAAACTGTCTACCAGTCTGTGCCATAATCATTGCAGTGTTTGCGGCGGTAACCATAATAGTACCACAGAATAATTCAATCCGTTTCGACCGTACCATCGGGTCCATAGGAGTCATGGACCTGGCTACAATCTTAAACACAAATTTCAAAAAGTCACCCTGTCTCTGCTCAGGCGTTAAGGTCAACTGAACCTGTTCTCCACCAGTAGAGCGTTTAGTCAAAGGCAAATCAATGAACGGGTCAGTATGCAGATACCAGGCAACACGCCGTTGTATCTCACTAGTACCATCATACACCATACCCCGCATATCTTCCAGTCCAACGCTAGCATTACCCTGCATAGTCATGGTCTTAGTAGCTGTCTCTTTACCACGACCACCAGACGGACCAGGATTAGCAGAAATAAAATCAGGATTACCAGACATATAATTAAGCCAAAACTGGATGGTCGCTAAAGCTGCATCGTTCTTTGGATTCTGACCACCGATAGAAACTATGTTAACTCCCTTTGGGTCAGTAGACGGAATCCAGTCACCTGTTTTCGATTCATTAATATCGTCCACTTCATCAGATTGAGCCGGATTAAATAAACCAATATCCTTTTGCTGTCTTATTTGTTCCAGTTCTTTGTTGAACACTTCATTGGCTGCTTTGGCGAGGTCATACCATACACTAACTGGTGCGACCGGGAATGGATTCTGGTCTACAGGCTGAGAAAATGATAGAAACACATACGGACCTTCCTTCACTCCGTTATAATCAGCTACCTTTATGTACCCTGGTTGAATAGTCTGAGTCGGGTCACCCATAGTTATGACAGCTTCGGCTTCAGGAACATACATTTCTACTACATCAACTTCATCTTGCAATCTAGTCATAGTTCCCTTAGCTTCAGGAGTCCTGGTAAGGTCAGCTAATTTCTGTGCATGATTAATAGGAGATGATGGTAATCTTTTAACAATGTCATGGTCATATCCATCAGTATCAAGTAACAATTGTCGTGGCACTGTAGTTCTATGCCACATCGAATTAGCTTCTCTGATGTCTGTACATGCCGGGTCAAACCCAAAATTATCTATAGATACATTCTTAGCGTATACTTGTCCAGGGTCTATCATTACATCGTCAAACTGAAGCAATTCACCAGATGCAGCCAATCCAACTTGCATAATGCCCCACCCAAACATGGCATTAGTAATCCATTTTCGTAATTCATCTTTTAGCCTAATGTCCCTAGCAACGGAATCAAGCCCAAGACCTAACAACTCTGCATACGCTTTATGTGCTAGATACGGTGTGGTAACATTCGTCACCGGAGTATCCATCACCAAGTTAGGCACGAAACTACGGATAACGTGGAACACAAGACCAAGCGGTTCTTCTCCCTCCAAGCCACTGATTTGTCTGTAATACTGCGGGACATAAGATTTAAACATCATTGCAGTAACTTTACAGAAATGTTCCACACGCTTGAAACCAAGCCGCACTATGGTCTGTACTTTAATCGGGTCTACAGCTTCAGCCATTATTCTTGCTCTTTAATAATTACTAATATGTCAGTCTCTTGCATTATGAGTAAATCATGTGTTTCTGGAAACGGAGACTTTTCACGATTAAGAAACTCAACAACATCTCCACTTTTAACCTGCATTTTAGCCCTGGTCCCGTCGTCATTAAGTCGCCCATTACCAACAGCAAATACCCTACCACATTTAATAGACCCTGAACTTTGTGCAGATTGTGGTAATACGATACCACCTTTACTTGTACCACTAGTTTCTATCGGGCTTACCAGCACTATGTCATTGATTGGACTCAATACTTCACTCATTTCATTCCCCTTAATGTGCAACTGCAAAATTAAATCTTCGTTTCCCTTGTTTCCTATAAATACGTTTACTTCTAATATGTTGTCTAAACCTATACTCAACTGAATTTTGTTTAATAGTGGTCGATGGCAACTTAGCTTTCGGTATCTCCCTATCTTCCAGGGTCAACGCATCGGCCATAGCCCGGTCACCGTGAGTTTTCTGTGCCGAGTTGCTTTCGTGCATAAGGTCAATAGGCCCTACCCCACCATTAGGAAGATGAACATACATACGAGCTTCTTCCAAAGCTTCTATCGACCTATTAATGTAACCGCCATGAGCCAGCATCCTATCATATAATGACAGCAACTCATATTTACTTTGTCTACTAGTATGAAAACCATACTTCATAGTTTTCTTATCAACCGTTTTACCAGGAGTTTCTTCACGGTAGTAATATGGATAGAAATATTTCTTAACTAGTATCCTACCCAAATCCCAACCCGGATTATTCTTTTCCCATTTAAGAAATGGAAGTTTCCAGGGTTTAGGTCCACCAAACCAAAGGGCAAGAGCAACTACAACCAACGACAATTCATATGCTGGATATGTAGCGTCAGCCCATTCCCCAACTTTCTCACCTGTCTCTTTACATTTTATGGATATTACAGAATTAGATGCAGACTGTCCCTTGCTAACGTCGATACCAAAGATATAACTCTTTGTCTGGTCAGGTCTGCCATCTTTAATATCACACCACAACTTCAATGGTCCAGCAGGAGTCTCTTTAACTACAAGCATACTACGGTCCCTGTGGCGTATAATCTCAGCAGTATCCTCATAACCCAAATGTTTCTTGAACCTAATATCCCACGTTGATTTAGGGGGTCTACCATACATAGCAATATGTTTGTCTATATTCTCGACCACAAAAAATGATAGACCAGGTTCTACATCTTCACGTAAAACTTCTGTCGCTATATACTTAGGTCCTCGTACTTTTTCTTCCAGGTCTAACCAGGGAGAACGTATCTCCCATTTGCCGGTGTTGGTCTGCTTCAGGTGTCTGCCTCGGCCTTTATCCGGATGCTCCCAATAAGGCATAATGAATACTTTAATAGTTCCATCACTACGCCATTTATTATATTCACTACCGGGAACAGATGTTGAATTTATAATCCTCACTAATGCAGCATCACGCGATGACCCTCTCATAGAGGCACCCGCTTGCACAGCACCGAACTCATCCAACATAGCGACCAAACGTCTGTCTCCACGCAGAGCATGTTTAGTTGTTGACTCACCATCAAGAGTATTGGTTGTAATCGGATTATGCCAATGCATGTGAGTTCTATTCGCTTGCCCTAAAAAACAATCCGGGGGACGCATCCAATCTGGCAACCACATGTTTATCCGGTCATGTTTCTGGAAAAGAGCTTTCATGTTACCAGCTTTATCTACGTAATCTTCATTACGGCTCATCTCCAACAATTCAGTCTTTTTCTGCCGGAACAGCATAAGCCAATGCATAAAAAATACACAGCACCAACTAGCACCCATGTCACGCGATTTATCAATGAGAATATCTTCACCAATTGTTATACAGTTCTCAAACCTAGTTAACAACTCATCCTGAATCAACCATGTAATCATAGGTTCATCAGGATTGGGTGATTCAATTCGCCTACCGTCTTTACCTACATCAAACTGATGAAAAGTCATACCAAACGTATTCACAAAGAACAATTGTGACTCAGTACACGCAGCTAACAAATCCTTCTGCATACCTTCATCGTGCTCTGCTTTCTCAAGCAAATCGAGTCTATACTCCAGATTAGCTTCGTGACGTTTAGGAACCTTCAAACCAGTTTTCGGACAGACCCATACTTCGGGTATATCAGGAAACGGTTCCTTGAGCGTCGGCTTTATTGTCGTTTGCTGTTTGCTCATTTTGTTTTGTTACAGTTGGTCTTGCTATCGTTGTTCCTTCACCGGATTTATGCTCATAAATTGCTGCGGCATCAACATTACCAGTCTTAGTTAGCACATCAGCATCAGGCAACTTACCAAGAGTTATCTCTGCTTCCGGTCCTGGGGGCATTGCAACACCTGCATCCGTAGTCTCAGTCATATCTTCTACATCAGCATGTTTCAACACAAACATACACTTAGGACAGAACTTTGGTGCAATAGTATATGCACCGATTTCATCCAACTCAATAGTAACACTCTTGTCAAACTCACCACAGTGGTTACACCAAAATCTAATTCTCATCATTATCCCCTTTGATTTAATTGGTTACTTAATCGTTTCGCAGTTGCCGAACTAAACTGACCGGCTGTCGGCCTGTCTGGTTTATTACTTTCATTTTTTCCGACTGGTGCTTTACCTTCAGTAAACTCTCGAATCATCTTAGCTACCCGGTAATCTGGCTTATGCACAATATCCACAACTTCACCACTACTTGATGTCACTTCTTCAATGCCGCCCATAGCCATGACATACATCTTACGTGCCAGGGCTTCGGTCTTGGTAACATGCATAGTTTCACCATCAATACATATGTCAACCATTTCTTCCCCTACAGACTTCAGACAATCAGTAAGTGAAGGCAGTTTATCAGTCATACTTTAAAATTCCGTTTCTTATGTACCCGTTTACGAAATATCTTAGTCTTTCGTTCAGGCAGTCCCTTCTCAGACTGACCTGCTATGAACTCAGCACCTTCAACTTTCGTCATTCCAGGAAGCTGAATATCTCCTGAAGCCACCCCTCGCATAAGTCTGAACTGAGCTTTTGAAGTTGCTCGTCTTGGCATCTATAATCCTCTATCGCTTTTTCACATATATAACTAGGCACTATGAACGCAGCGTCTCTAGGTCCTAACATAACAACGATACCTATAAGTTCGTCGCCCTCGTAGACCCCGCCTCCAGAATTACCTGGCACTATTTCTAATTTGGCAAACACGAACTCACAATCTTTCTCTAGCATGATACGTTTGAATTTTATCTTATGTATTTTACCAAATGTAACTGTGTCATCCCAAATGCCATAAGCATTGCCAATAGCATAAATCTTATCTCCTGGTTCAACACTATTAGTATCAGCAAAAATAGCATATTCATTCACTTCAATAGGAAGGTCTATCACAGCAACATCATTATTAGGGTCTACATACCATTCATTCACATCGAATATGTGGCCATCAGGTAGTGTCACCCTAACTGAATCTACATTTTCAACCATATGTCTAGCAGTGAGTATCAGTCCATCCTCAGATACAAGCACTCCACTACCAGTTGATACACGTTCCCCAAGAATCCAGGTTCTAGACCCTTCTACGACTACGTTGTACTTGATATTGTCGTTGGCTTCGGGGTTCGCTATTTTATCCGGGATATCAGTAAATACCAACACATAACCAATACTGATTATAATCGCCACCAAGCAACAAACTAAAATATCCTTTAGCATCAGTAACTCCTTTACGCAGCCGGGTCAGTATTCGATTTCTGTTTAATCTCTACCAGGTAACCAATTCCACCGCTAGCACTTGTAGCGTAATGCAAATTAGTATGACCGTCTGGAATCTGAATCTCGATAGTGTTATATAATCCACATGTCCATCGCACATTCTTCCCGCTATTAGCGGTGACGTTAGCCAGGCCAAAATAAAAACTACCCGTTATCAGTGCTGTAAATCTGTAGCGTTTCCCTGCTACGACTGTTACTGTAGCATTTGTATTTAGCGTACCATTAGTTAACTTAACTGCTGTCTGTGATATAACCGGCTGACTGGCGTTGACATCGGGGGATGTTGCGAACCCACCATTATCATGTATCATCTTATTCTCCTATTAAATAGATAGGCCAGAAACAAAAATTAAATTTTCCAACGGTCAACGGTTTGGCCTGAATCACTTGTTAACCAAACTTCATCTCCGGCAAACAAAATAATTTGTTCTGCATTAATTTCATCAAGGTGCATAAATAATTCTTCTGTCGCCCCTTTAGGATAATCTATATCTTTATCCAAGTTTACAAATTCTAACCTTATGGGTTCATAGACCAATGTCCTTGCTGTTCTTGATTCTGATTTTGCCCTAATAATTTTCACAAACATAATTTACCGCCTTTCTTTTTTACTATTTTACTCTCTATCTACCTGGCCTATCTATTCTCCTGATTCAATCGGAATTATTGTATTTGATGCATCTGACAAAACTCGAATATTGGTCACTCTGCCAATATCTGCTATAAACACTTTCCAAACCTTGATACCCCAACCGTTAGCAATGTCTCTAATATCTTTTATAATTTCTGCCTTCAAAGCTTCTCTATCAGCAAGCTCTTCATACTGTTTACCAGATGTAAACTCCTCGATTACTCCACAAGCTACAGCTTCGAGTGACTGGTCGAAATCATCTACTTCATAAATAGCTTTACGTGCATTGATTACTCGGTATAAAAGAATCCCGCGTATAGCTAAAGCAACATCATCTTTAGTGGTAACAGATTGAACTGCAAACTTAACTCCCTGGACTGATGTGTTTACTTTCCAAAAGTTATGTATCACCGGCCAGTCAATATACCAACCCGGACCTATTTCCTCAACACGATTCCCCATAGTAGTTCTGACCCCGGCTTCATCGGGACCGAGAAAGTAAAATCGCGGTATCCAGAAGAACAGCTTATCAAGGAGTTCTAAAATCCAATTCATTCTACGTTCCGTCTCTCTTGTCTCGTCGGACCACGTGCCTGTCGCATATGCCCACAACCTCCGATGCACGAACATGCCTGTGGAGTAGCGGTACACATACCTAACTCCCTGGGCGACAACGTGCGGTCGTGGCCCCAATACTGACTACGTATCCGTTTAAGTCGCTGATAGTCGTGTCTGCGTCTGGGACTGTTCATTCTTCAATCACCACATCAAGTAGAGCAAGGCAGTGAGGACAGAGTTTACTGTCCAGGCCGTTCACCAACTCGACCACCTCACCGTGTTCGTTGGTGATTCTCGTCCTGGGCAGGTGCATCACGGTTGTTTCCAGTCGCCAGCCACAAGCCATGCAGCTAATTGTTACTTTTCTAGTCTGCATCTAATTCTGTAATATCCATAAAACTCAACAGATGTTGCTCTTTGGCCGTTTCCAGCAATCGAATAGCCATTTCAACAGCACTTTCGCCACACGGTGCTTCCCCGTAATTGCCAAATTCTTCCAGGCAATTTGCTAACATCCAATCTGAGAGTTCGTCTATTTGTATCTGTGCTTGAGTTCTCATTTCGGTCCCCTTATGTTACATATACCTATCAGTGTAACCACTGTTAACTAGTATTGCCGGACACAACATCTCAACGACGCGTCTTTTTGCGTATCCGGCCATATATCACCAGGCAGTACCACAGGACTCTCCCTTTTGGCTGGCCTGGCATCATTAAAGTGTCTCATCATTGACTGCATCCTCCATTTGGGTTGGCTCTAGTCACTGTTTGAGACTTAAAAGGGGTCGCTGGTTCCTCACCCGGAGTGTCTACCCCGTCTAAACAAGCTTCCCCTCCACTAATACCCCGCATCCCACACCTTATTACCGCTAAAATCAACATATACGTTGACAAAATCCAGAAAAAGTCAATAAATATGTGTACTGGTAGCCCTTTTTATCGCTATAACCCTTACAGACGTGCCATCCACCATAATCCTTCCCTCAAAACCTCTACAATCCTCATTTTCGGCACCGGAGTCCCATAGGGGTCCCCGGTGGTACAAAACCTCGGCACTTATCAACATGTGCCGAGTATATGTTCACGGTATCGACATGTCAGGCGGTCGTGTCGATAGTTTGGTATTGTATACCCATATGCACTAATAGTACACCTACGAGTCCCTGGGAGTCCCCTGACCGTCCCTAGCCGTCCCCTGGCTGGCTGGCCGGTTCTCTGGTCCTGACCGTGAAAAGTTTTGTGTATAGGGGTGGGTCCAAGAAGGAGGGTCACCTCCTGCCACAGCGTCCGATAAAGGGTACTACCCGGGGGGTCGGTCATGGTGCGACATGCCTAGACCAGCAGCAGCGTTGCTATGTGCTCCAGGCGACACGACACAAGGCAGATAGCCCGGTAATTTTTTCCAGATGATAGGGGTATTGCGTCGTCGCAGGTTCCCGGACACCACCCGCACATGCACACGCATACTGGATAACCATTATAATTCAAACAACTGTTTGAAACAAGCGTTTGAAACGCGACGGATAATACCACTTATCCTTATTCTAATTTTGCAGACCCGGCACTAATCCCTTAGACAACTATAAGATATAGTACTATAATTATATAATCTTCTAATTAACTATTATTATCTTTAGTGTATTATATGATTATAGTGTTATATCTTTTACTTTGCTAAGCGAAAAGTATTAAACACCATAGACAGATAACCAGCATAACACCGGATAACCGTACCGACTACAACTCCAGCCCCGGCATACGGTTACCGTCGATTCGGTATTATGGCTATACGCTACAACCAGCACAATCAACACAACTGGCTACCGTAACAGATACCGCGACGGCAACCATCCCAGAATTATCAGAATAAACTTGACTATTGTGTCGATATATGCTATACTTTGATTGTACGATATAGGCTATATCGGAAAACAAACGGGACAAATAGAACGGGCAGCTACCCGCATTTCGATTAAAGCTAAATCGAATGACTGCCCGGCAGCATAATATGATAAAATTATAATGGAGAATCGGACAGATGAATCAGCTAACAGAGCAACTAATAAAAGAATCAGTAGGTATTATCTTAGGCGAACAGCAACCGGACTTTACAACTGACTTGATAATTGAGAAATGCTTAGATTGTACTTGACACGTCGTCCGGCGTATGTTATACTTTATGAGTTAATGGTGACTAATGAATCGGAGGTTATATAATGGACGGTTATAAACAATGCGATTGTGGCAATGACATATTTGAGGTACAATTAGACAATGACGTTGTGATATTAGAATGTTCAATTTGCGATAATCGGTATATCGCTTGCGGTGAAGAAGTATCGGATTTATCGAACATAGACGCATATTAAAGACTAAAACCGATGAACGAGCAAAGCACATACAAACGAATCGCGTATCTAACATTTTGGGTTTTAGTATCGTTTTGCATATAGGGGGCTGATTATGGATTATCATAACAGAGCGGCAGCAGAAATAATCGCCGGAGCAATTAAGGTATTAGCAGCAGCCATAGTAACTGCCGCTAAAATAATTGCCAGAGCGATTAATTATCATTAAGGGGGGCTGATTATGAGGTTTTACGTGTCGATACTGTTAGCACTAATAATCACGCTGGTTTATTGTGGGTATATCTTATGAACACAATTAAAGTAGAAATCGGTGACCAACAAGCTTGGCGGAACGCTGTAATTGCCGGGTATCGATATTATAAAACCGACTATTTTAGATACGACTATTTTAAACGGGGGTAAAAATTATGGGGCGTTCATTAACAAGTATATCATTTTGGTTTGACGACCAAATGATAATTGAAGAAATAGAAGTAGCATCGAAAGTTGAAGATTTTGATTTAATGGGTCAATCGCTCAATAAGTTTAGACCGGGCCAAAAAGTATCTTTGGCCCGATACGATAACGGCATGTATTTAATTACCGCCGAAAACGGTGATTTTATGGAGTTTAGCTGCTTTTAAATGGGGGTAAAAAATGTACTGTTTAGAAGTCATTAAATCAATTAACAAACCGCGAAACCCGGATAAAACTTTTAAGAGACACGCTGATATTCACGTCTCTGGAGAGAAAAAATGCAAACAGAAGAAGAATTAAACGAAAATTGGACGTTAAATTATGCAGAACCGTCCGAGTGTATTATGGATAATAGCGGAATTTATACCGTTATTAACCGGCAGGAAAAAACCGAAACCCACAAACAATACGCCGGGATGCGGGTATCGGTACGAATTGATGTTATGGCCGACGCTGATGTGCCGTTGATAAGTTTTCAAGGTGCGGCTGAAGATGTGCGAAAAGCGGTTATTCGATGGATTGAAAATCATTTCGGCTTTATTCACGGTCGGTCATTTAGTATCGAGCACGCATCATATATTGGGGCCGAATTAGAACGTGCAATGTCAGATACTAAGTATGTGCAAAGATAACAACCGCCAAAACTTCGCCGGGATGTATCGACCTCAGCATCCCGACGTGGTTTTTGCTGTTAACTTATTAAGTTTGTTTAAGGATGTGAGCATGAATGTATATACGTATCAAGCGGCGTTATACTGCGAAGATTGTATTGCAGAAATAAAAAGCACGTTATCAGAACCCGAAAACATCGACGACGACTATTCTTTTGATTCTGATGATTATCCAAAAGGGCCATTTATTGATGGTGGTGGTGAATCGGACTGCCCAAGTCACTGTGATAATTGCAATGTTTTTCTTGAAAACCCATTAACGCCTGATGGATATGACTATGTAAAGGAATCGCTGGAAAATAATGGCGATAGTGAAGTATTGCAAACATGGCGGGATTTTTATGAAGTGTGGGCATGAGCATGAATTTTAGACGCGGCAAGGGCTACGATAAACGAAAAGCAATTAAACGCGACGGTAAAATCATCGGTTGGCATTTGTATAAAACCGATGGGATTTTTAACACGTTGCGATTTGTGGGCTATTTGTGGAGAAACTAAAATGTTATATAGAAAAGATTTTGAGATAATTGCTAAGATAATTTCGCAAGCAAGACAAAATCCGAATTTAGCAACAGTTGATGGCCATTGCAAACAAATTACAGAAGATTTAGCTAACTATCTTGAAACTAAAAACCCGGAGTTTGACCGGGATAAATTTCTAAAAGCTTGTGGGGTTAAAACATGATAAGAGAAAAAAAATATAAATCATGTGACGGATGGTATTGTGAAACTTTCGGCATGATGTGGTATATTGTGTTAATTGTTGACGGGTATGTCAAACGTTCTAAGAAAATAGGCCGAGTTATGGCTAAGAAAACAAATTATTTTGATGACGCGGCTAAATTATGTGACGAGCGTAATGCCAAAAACGGTTATAAACCAGAATTACACATTCCAATATGAAACCGACCCCGGCACAAATCAACAGCGAAATCAGCAACATCTACGATACCTTGATTTGTAGATGTGGTCTTGCTGCCGCGTTAAAAGTCTGCCGGGGCGTGAGGAAAAAACTGTTAGAAGAAAAGAACCGACGACGTGGGACTAAACCGAAACATAAACCGAAACTGAAACGGCCTGATGTGAGCAGGCCAGAATGTGAAAGTGAGGTGTGAAAATGGGAAATAAACATTGTTGTCAAGCTTGTGGCCTAAACTATGAAACCTATATGGACTTGCTGGCAGCGTGCAAAGCCTTAATGGCTCTTAAGTACTTAATCGACTGTGCCATAAGCTACATAAGCCAATCAAACAAACTTGAAAAAACTATTAAAGCACTCGAACAAGCTATCGCTAAAGCCGAAAAAAATCTTGAAAAAATCCCAGAAAACTCTTGACATGGGCCGGGGCATGTGGTATATTTGAGCAGATGAATGGGCCGGGACCAGAGCAAATAGTATAACAGGTTAACCGGCTGCTGGTCCCGGCAGTAATTATGGTAATTAAATAATCTTCCTCCTCCGATGTGGGCAGGATAGGTCCACAAACTTATTCTGCCCATTGATTGAAAAGGAAATGATGATGAAACATATTTTTAGTCTTATAGCCGGGTCTGCGGTAGGTTGGGGAACAGCAGCAATAACTTGGTCAAAAGATTGGAATGAATTTGCTGCTTGTTGTTTGGTTTGCTTTTGGGCTATGGCTTGTCTTATTGGTATAATTTTGAAGGAAAAATAATGGACTACTTAACGATAATAATTGAAAACGTGAATTAAACCGCCGTATTGTTCTTTACAATGATGGGTGTGGTTTTGTATGGTATTTATGAAGGGACCAGATAATGAAAAAATTAAGTCTTGACAAAACGTGGAAAGAATGTATCAGAATGTGGGGTTGGATTGCGAAATGTGTACACCAGCCATATAATAATGTTAATACGTTGAAAACGAAATGGCTTAAAGCAAACGGATATAATTGGGATGAGGTTAAAAATACTTGTTTTTTCTGCCACCACACTATAAATCCTGTTCATGCACTTTTTCTCCAATATTCAGACTGTGATAAATGCCCTGGAAGAAAAATGGAAAAAGGTTGGGCATGTACTGAACGCGATAATCATTATCGTAATCACCCCATTCGATTTTACAATGATTTGTGCCGTCTTTATAAACTTAGAATAAAAAGATTAGCGAAAAAGCGTAAACGCCGATGACCACCCCCTACCAAGTATTAGTCGAAATCACGCAGACTTACTACGTGACCGTCTCAGCCCGGAACCCGGCCAATGCCATGTGGCAGGTTGATAACCTTGACGCTGATGAGATACGTGAGCAGGGTGAGTTTGACGGTGAAAGTGTTGAAATTAGTAGGCGTGCAGAGATTAAGGGGCCAGATTTTGGCAATTGATTCTTATGTTGATGGATATTGGTGTGAATGGATGAGTACCGTTTGTCTGCATGACGGTACATTAGTATTTACATATAAAATAGTAAGCGGAAAACACAAAGGGAAAAAGATATATCATAGATTGGGAATGGCTGAAAAATATCGGAGACGATTAAAATGGTGAATAAACACCGAATCAAAGCAAAATACGGCATGACCGAAGGCCAGTACCGCCGACTGTTCTACACCGGGCAGGACCGGCGTTGTGCTCTGTGTACGAATCAGATAAGCTTGGGTGACAGCAATACTTGCTTTGACAAGCAGGCTCAGAAGTTTTTCTGTCGCAAATGTTTGTTCGGTATCAATGCTTTGCGGCGATTGGGTGGATTGCTGGATAAGGCCGTTGAGTTTGTGAAAGGGGAAAACTGATGTGTTTAGATACTATGTACAGCCAAGACAAATTGGAGAAAGAAATTAAAACTGCTACAATAGGTGGAGAATATATACGCTTATACAAAGCAGTGAGAACAAGAGGGCGTAAATTCGCAAATGTGTGTTTTAATATTCCAACACACATATTTACTAATAGCATAAATATAGCCAGACAGAAAAAAATAGTCGGCGGTAGTTGCGGATATATTTCAGGCTTTCATTGCTGCAATGAAATAGCAGATGCATTAAATTGGGGCCATAAACAGGATGTGATTGAAATTTTAGTGAAACCATCATGGGTTACAACAGTTGGTTTTCAATTTTATGAAAAAACTTTCGTCTGTTCTAAAATGGTTGCCCCCAAATACCCGGCAAAAAAGGTAACAAGACGTGAGTTTAGAAGAATTTGTAAGGAGCACGGTAAGGATAACCAAAAAACAAAAAGCGGACCTGCTCGACCAACAACACGGTCATTGTGCTCTGTGTAGACATCATATGTCAATTAACGACCAAGCCTGTTACGAC
>SDBT01003830.1_pt1 | contig 25841 bp, 12 predicted proteins | sample 2277101 | NCBI WGS metagenome assembly SDBT01 (sample SAMN10404973, study PRJNA504765) | marine sediment metagenome | isolation source: marine sediment core GS10_PC15, 103 cmbsf | place: Arctic Ocean: Southern Knipovich Ridge | collected 2010 | reverse complement strand
AAATAAAGTCACAAGGCACCGACGTCCCCCATTCATTACTCTTTTTTGACCCTAGGCTCAGGAGCATTACCTCATGTTAGCGCGGCTGTTGCTATAATCAAATCTTGCTTGCCTAATGCTTCTGTTGAAGAGATTCGTAAACTGCTCACTAATTCACAAGTGGATTTATCCCCCTCAGGTAATATTATGGAAGGATTAGCCGGAAGGTTATCATTAAGATTATTAGTAAACAATATCAAGAATTAAATGCTGATGATCTTCTTCCTCATAATGATATGGCTAATTGGGCTGATATCTATCCAGATGGAGTAGGACAATTGCAAAATAAAAATTTCCTTAATGCTGGACATCATGTAGGTATAGCTTTCCAACCGACAAAAGTAGCAGGGGAAGTGCAACACAAAGACTATCATATTGATTATTCTGTCGATCACACGACGCTTGGAAAAGGCTCGATTCCATCTCGAAACGCTTCACGTAGTAGCGTTCGGTACGGGCCAGGGTCTTCCAGTCAATGTTCCGCGGATCGTCACCGGGGACATACTCGCGGTGGTCCTTGAACTCGACGCTGTAGCCGTAGTAGGGGCAGCGATGGCGCGAGGCATACATGCCCTCCACCAGGAGTCGCGCCCGCAGTTCGATATGCGCCAACTGCCGCAGAACTTCCGGCTTCAGAAACTTAGTTGTCGGTGCGGTGGCCATCAGTCAGATATGGAAGATTGGAGGAGTTGCCCCGCGCCTGAATGCCCGGTGAGCATTCAGGCGCGGGGCGCTCCGAGTTACGCGCCGCTGGGTTCCGGAACGGCTTCGAATATTTGGTCGATGACGTCGTCGGCGGTGATGCCGTCGGCAACGGCGGTGAAATTGGTGACAATGCGGTGGCGCATGACGGCGTGGGCGACGTAGCGCACGTCATCGGCGGTGGCCTGCAGGTTGCCGCGCAGCAAAGCCCGGCTCTTAGCGCCAAGACTCAGGTACTGCCCGGCGCGTGGACCGGCGCCCCAGTCAAGGTACTTCTTGGCCACGTCAATGCCCGTAGGCTTGTTGAGGTGCGTGGCTTCCACCAGACTGACGATGTAGTCCAGGACATGTTCGCTGATCGGAATTTGACGGACGATCCGCCGCATGTCCAGGACCTCCTCACCGCTCAGTACCGGCTGGGGTTCCTCGAAGCCGGCTGCCGTGGTAACCTTGATGATGTCCTTCAGTTCGGCGGCCGTGGGATAGTCCACCCACAGGTCGAACATGAAGCGGTCCTGCTGTGCTTCCGGCAGAGGATAGGTACCCTCCTGCTCGATGGGGTTCTGGGTAGCCATGACCATGAAAGGCTCTTCCAACTTGTAGGTGGTACGGCCCACGGTGACGTGCTTCTCCTGCATGGCTTCCAGGAGGGCGGCCTGGGTCTTCGGCGGTGTCCGGTTGATCTCGTCCGCGAGGAGCAGGTTGGTGAAGACCGGGCCGCGAACGAACACGAACTCCTTCTTGCCGGTGGCATGATCTTCCTCCAGGATTTCCGTGCCGGTGATGTCCGAAGGCATCATGTCCGGCGTGAACTGAATGCGTTTGAAGCCCATGCTCAGGGCTTGGGCCAGCGTACTGACCAACAGGGTCTTGGCCAGGCCAGGAACGCCAACCAACAGCACATGGCCGCCGGCAAACATCGCGACCAACACCTTATCGACCAAGTCTCCCTGACCAATGATCGTTTTGCGCACCTCGGCCAGAATCTTGTCCCGAGCGCCGTGGGCCTGTTCGATCTGTTGCTCGTCCACAACTTCTTTGGCGGTATCACTCATCGCTTTTTCCTTTCGTTGTTTGCGCCACAAGCTATGAGACCCGGGCCGGGCTGCGGCGCACCATCGGCAGTTCAATCAAGCTAAAGAATGACCTGATGCGCATTCTTCAGTCACTCCTGTTATGCTGGCGACTATGGTACATCTCGCAGTCGGAAATACCAATTCTTTTCGCCATTTCGCGGCACACCCTCCCCGCCCAATATTAAGCTCCTTATTGAAACCAACTTGACTCAGCGCCGGCACCGGCAATGATACTATAGAGAGGCGTCTTCGTCTTGTTCTTCTGATTCTTGCTCTTTCTTCTGGGGTAATTTCGATATCCTGGGTTTAAATAAAAGACGTAAAGCTTTCAAAACCCCAATTAAATAAACAAGCCCTACGACGAGTAAGCCCAATGATTGAACAAGGACATTATCACCAAGCACGATGGTAAAAAGCCACATAAAACAATGAAATACAAGTAGTGTAGGGACTAGTCCAGACAGCATAAATAGAAGTAGTACGCCGCAGACAACAGATGGAGGATCATAAAAGGTGTGGCATTCTGGACAGCAAAGAACGCCTGGTTCAACTTTTATCAGGTACACAGACTGCTTCTTTGAACATGCTGGGCACGCCCAAGGGGTCTTTTTGCTGGGACGCCACCGACGGTGTATCCAACCAGACAGTACAGCCAGCTTTTTCTTCATTGTTCGTTTTCTCTTATCTGCGTGCCTTGCCAGTGTAATCCATACACCCTCACTCTACACCGCCACCGCCCAGTATCAAGCTCCCTGATTGAAACACACTTGACTCAGCGCCGGCACCGGATAGCGACGCGGATCAGGCGCGCTGTCAAGCGTCGTTTACATCCGATGCTTCGGCAGGACCCTCGATATCACCTGGCACGATGGCTGCGTGTTTGTGCAGTTCGGCACGTACGTCCTCCAAGGGCAGGTCTTCCGGATCAACGCCCGTCCGGGCGCTGAGCGCGGCCATAACCCCGGCCGCTTGGCCCATGGCCATGCAGGGACATTCCACGCGAAGCGCGGAGTTCGCTTCCCGGTCACTGGCAACGCAGCGGCCGGCCGCGATGAGGAAGCGGCTATCGGCGGGAAGCAATGCCCCGCGAGGAATGCTGGGCAGCACGTTCGGCTTGAGATAGCGATGATTGATGCCCATGCCGTCGTTGAGATGTTCGTCAACCGGGTAGAATGCATAGCAGACAGCGTCGTCGTAAGATTTCCCGGCCTCATAGTCTGCCGCCGTAACGGTTGCCTTGCCCTTAATGGTGACGGTCTCGCGAATACCGGCTTCAGTGCAGATTCTGTCGACGCGGAAGTTCTCGAGTCCGGGCTGCTTTCTGAAGAAACGGTACATACGCAGGACGGCCCGGCGCGCTTCGACTTCTGCGGTGGACCTGCCCTCGCTGGTTTCGGCTTGGGGCGCCCGCAGGTGGTTTGCGTTACTGCCGTGTCGTCGAAGGAACTTTTCCGGCCCGTCGTCGTGCCATGAGATGTCGGTCGTCCTGAGCTCACCTGCCGCAATGGCTTCTTCGGAGGCCGCTCTGAGCACGTTAAAGTTCAGCGCCGGCGCATCGTAACCCGAACAGTACATTTGCAGCGTTGCAGGTTGTACGACCTCGGGCTGGACAAGGTCGAAACCTGCAAGGGAAACGACATTCGCGTCGCCGGTCGCGTCGATAAGCACCTTCGCCCGGCATTCCTGCAGGCCCGTCTTGGTGCAAACGCGAACCGTCCACGAGTCGTTCTCGAAGGTCACTGAGGCGGGCATGGCATGAAAGAGCAGGTCAACACCCGCATCAACTACAGCCTCGTCGCACAGCGCGGCAAAGACAGTGATGTCCATGCTCAGGTGCTTCGGTGCACTGTTGTCGCGCGTGAGCTCGGGTTCCGGCACGGCCTGGCCCGTCTCCTCCAGGGTTTTGCGGACCAGTTCCCAGCCGATGCCGCCAATGATCTGTTTGCCCCAAGCGAAGAAATGAGCCGGAGCATTGATGCCCCCTGCCGTCATCGTACCGCCAAGTATGGAGTTCTTCTCCACCAGAAGGGTACTGACGCCAGAGCGCCCGGCCTGAATGGCGGCAACAGTCCCGGCTGTTCCCCCGCCGAAAACGATCACGTCAGATTTCGATTTCATGCGAAAGCTCCTGTGTTGAGGCTGAGGTGCGCTGTCAAGCGTCGCCTTCAGCCGGCTTGTTGGCGGCTTGGTCCTGATACATCTGCCAGAAGAGAATCCATGGGTCCAGACGGATCAGTTCCCCGTAATCAAAAACCGCAAAAACAAAATGACTGTGCTCGGCACAGCCTACCCACACCCCGGCTCCCTCGGCATACTGCTGCCCCCTCTGAAGCAGTTGATGTTCAGGGACAGTCAGGTGGGTCATGTGACAGGTCTGCAGAATCCATTGTGCGCCGTTTGCCCAACGGCGAAGACCCCGCCAGCGATTGTTCTTGTGACCCATTGCGACGCTGTTGTAGAGGAAATGCTCATCGAGGTCTATGGGGGCATACAGGGGAGTGCCTTTCGGATGATTGAGGTCCAATCCGCCATGAGCTGAAGCGCCGTCATAGGCGCCCATCCAGCAATCCTCTCCCCGGTAGCAATCCTCGATCTTCAGCCCCGCTCGAGGAAGTGGGCACCACGGATGCACCGTCTCCGGGCAAATCCGCGCCGAGGCGTCCTGCAATGCAAGGCGCGCCTGGCGTCTTGGGGGTAGATTATGTGAGCAAATCTCCCGGAGGCGGCAGGGGCCGTGCGTTTCGCGCATGAAGTCGAAGATGGCATCCACCGCATCGAGCCAGATCCGCACCCCGTCAATGACCCAAGGCTCATAAAAGCTCTTCTGAGTACCGACTTCTCGCCCCAATCGCACCGCGCTGCCATTGACCAGAAACTCGCCCCAGAACCGGTAGGTGGTCGTCGCCGCAGGTTCCTCGACACCCGGTATCTTCAAGGTGCTGTCCATGATCTCGGCCCCGGTATCGACCAACTCGATCTCGACAGCCGCACCGTCAAAAAGGCGAAAATGGAGCGTTTCACCATGGATCATCTCAACCGGGGTGAGCGTGTCTTTTGCTTCTCTCTTAACTATCATGCTCTTAGCTCCGGTCAATGTTGAGCTCAGCGGCGCGGCTTGTCCGCGGCGCCTGCACCCGGCTTCTTCGAGGGCCCTTTCTGGTCAATTCTTGGCGCCAGGCACCAGAAATCATCCGTGATTCCCACGCTCGCCAGCATCCGGCTGGTGGTCTCAAAATCAATGTCGTAGTGAGCGGCATGACAGTCTGAACCGATGCTGAGACGAACTCCCTGCAATTTCAGTTCAGCCAGATAGTCCAGGTATTGAGAGACAAATCCTGCTGGATAGTGTGGATTCAGCAGGTTTGCCCCGAGATTGATTTCGACCGCCGTGTCATGCTTGATCGCCGCGGCGGCGAATTCCCGATGCATGGACCTGGGAATAACGCCGAAGTCGTCAAACCAAGGTTCGGCGGGGTAGTTCCCGTTCTTGTCTATCCAGTGCCCCATCCACCACCAGGGATGGGCGACAATGTCAACGAGTGGGTGGGTCGCCAAGAACATGTTCTGGCGGTGATAGTCCCGGATAACAACCCCTCGCTCCAACGCAACGTACATAGGCCAGTGCGTGCCGCCAACGACGTATTCGATCTGGTATGTCGCAATGTCTTCGGCAGTGATTCCTATCGCCAGGGCACATCCCTGCTTACCACCCGAACGCAAGCCGTAGACAGGCTTGTCATATTCCTTGGCTGCGATCTCATCGATCTCCCATTGGGACATACAGCTTACCTCAATCCCAAAATGAAAATGAGGGGAAGAGTCGTTGGCCAAAAACTCATCTCGGGACCTGGCAATATCAGGCAGATTATACGGGGTATGGATATGGTCTGTCAGGCCAAAGTCACGAATGCCCATTTCCGCTGCTTCCGAGACCAGATCAGACACTGCCATGCACGCCCCATCACACGAATTGCGGGAATGGATATGCCAGTCGGACGTGATCTTCATTATGTCTCTCTTCCAACTTATTACTCTACCCAAAATCTCCGGTTGCACCGGTACGAACCACCCTACAGCTTCGCACTATACTTCCGGTGTTCGGGTTGTCGAACGGGATTCAAAGAAAGACTTGACGAAGAAATAGAAAAGGTGAAGAATGAACCGGCTGGGAAAAATACTGACGCTGACGAAGAAGCGGGCCTGGCAATTGCCGACGCCGCCAGAATCCTCGCCCGCCTCGGCGATGAAAAGGCCGAAGCCAGGCTTCTGGCAATGGCCACACGCGAGCACCTGCCGCTGCTGATCAAGGCAATCCAGTTGCGCGAACGCGAGCCGTTGAGCATCAGCACCAAGGATGCGCTGGTGCCTCTGATCGACGCCATAGGCAAAATGCAGGACCTGCGGGTAACGGACGCACTGCTGCCGCATCTGGATTCCCGAAACTCATACGTGCAGCGTAATGCCATTATCGCCATCGTTGGGTTGAAGGACCCCGCTGCCGCCAAACGCCTGGTCGAGCTTTATCCCAAGCTGGGCGGCTACCACAAGCTGCGCATCCAGCGGGCATTTGAGGAAGGCTATCCCGGGGTAAACTACGATAAGAAGACTAAAAAGGCCACGCTTGTGCCGCAGGAAGAACTGGACAAGCTGCTGAAGGCCCGGGACGCGGAGATCGAAAAGCTGGAGAAGTTGCTCGATCCGAAAAAGTGAGACCCGACCGCCGCCGGACACCTACCCCTATTTACAACCGGCGCGGCCCAGCCTGTTTTGACCGCCCCGCGACAAAAGAAGGGCTAATTGGCAACTTAGCAGGCATTTTCCGAACTCGACTCGTTAGATTCAAGTTGCGCACGGACAGCAACGAACGTATTAGGATTGGCTATTCCACAATCCTTGACAAGTTCCCCAATGGACGCAACTGTAGTCCACCTAGGATCCGATTTGTGGTCAGCACGATATTCCGTACGTATCATCTGAAAAAGAACACCACTGATGAAATACAGCTCATTCCAACGTACTTTCGCGCAACAGTCGTCAACGGAGGCTTCTCGCATCCGATGAATCAAGTCACTTAAAGCTGTGGTGAAGCACGCCGAGACCTCTGCGCCTTCCGAATGTGCCTGGCCGGGCATCACATTTCTCGTAACGTTCTCGAATTCATGACATGCCCGCAATAATGCATCCGTCAGCTTGGTGTCGGCAAATATCATGATGCTATACTCGTCTAACAACTCTGGCCTTACCCACGCAGTGTTCATTATGGAATAGATGTTCTGCAACCACATGAGAATCTGATCAACGTTGTCCATCAGCAATCGTCTCCTGTATGGAACAAGAAAATCGGTGACGTTTTACTGAAGATGTTGATGTCAAGCCAGTTTTGCGAATATTATACACTTTGGGCTGCTTTCCGCGGACGTCCGCGGCGGCGGGCGGAGTACCGGCCAATTCCATTCATTTGCATTCGGCTTAATGTGGCGGGGGTTGCGGGCTTGTCAAGCCGTGAATTTGGGGGAAGAGTGCAGAATCCAGAATTCAGAATTCAGAATATAAGAGCCAGGAATCAGGAGCAAGCTGAAGCTTGAACTACAAGCCCCGGAATCGCGGGCTGGTTTTTCCCCATTTCGCTCCCACATTGGAGAAGTCGGCGCCCGCGTTGGCGAAGGTGCGGGGTCATACCCAACGGCCCAGGCCGGCAGGGCAAGCGCCAGCAAGGCCAGAAGGAAGAACACCCGCATGTCCAATAATCGCCGCATAACGTAAGGTGCACCGCCGTCGCCCAATATCAAGCTCCCTGCTGAAATAGACTTGATTCACCGTCGGCGCCGGATATACTTGACGGGAAATTGAAAAGGTGAATAAATGAACCGGCTGCAAACACCCCTGAGCGGCAGATGGGAGCTGACGTTTGGCGCCCAAACAGATGACGGGCCGAACTGTCCCGCGGATCTGTCGGCGCTGGACTGGCAGACGATTCCGGCCACGGTCCCCGGCAACGTGGAACTGGATCTGATGGGGGCGGGGCTGCTGCCGGATCTGACCAAGGGCAACAACGTCTACGAAGCCCTGGCTTATGAAGGCCACGAATGGTGGTACCGCCGCACGTTCGAGGTCGCCGCCATCGCGCCCGGGGAACAAATCGATCTGGTCTTTGAAGGGCTGGACTGTCTCGGCACCGTCTGGCTGAACGGTCGGGAACTCGGCCATACAGACAACATGCTGATCGCCCATCGCTTCAACGTGACCGAGCACCTGCGGGCGAACGCGGAAAATGAACTGGTCGTACGCATCGCGTCGGCAGTCCTTGCCGGCCGGCGATATGAACTCGATGCGTTGTGTCAGGCGCAGCCCGGCAACTATGAGTCGCTCCCGATCCGCAAGGCCCCGCACATGTACGGGTGGGACATCATGCCGCGACTGGTCAGCGCCGGGATTTGGCGTGACGTCTATCTCGAAAGTGCCGGTCCCACGCGGGTCCACGACGTCTACTGGACGACGATGACGGTGGACGCCAATGCCCGCCGGGCCACAGTTCGGTGCGGCTGGCAATTGTGCCTGCATAATGCGGACACTACCGGTCTGACGCTCGCCATCGAGCTCAAACATAACGGCAGCGTCGTACACCGGGCCGAGGAGCCGGTCTTGTCCCAGGCCGGCGTCAGCATGATCTACCTGCAAGACGTATCCCTGTGGTGGCCTCGCGGCTGCACGGGTCAATCCACCGCAGCGCTCTATGATTCGACGGTCGTTCTGCTTCGGAACGGCGAAGAACTGGATCGCCGGTCACATCGCCTTGGGCTGCGGACCACCCGCCTGGAACGGACCGAGGTGACGACTGACGATGATCCCGGCGAGTTCGTCTTCATTGTGAACGGCCGGAAGATCTTTGTTCACGGTACGAACTGGGTCCCGCTGGACGCGCTGCACTCGCGTGATTTGCAGCACCTTCGGGATACCCTGGACATGGCCGTGGACCTGAACTGCAATATGATCCGATGCTGGGGCGGCAATGTCTATGAAGACCATGGGTTCTTTGACTATTGCGACGAGCAGGGCATCATGGTCTGGCAGGATTTCGCCATGGCGTGCGCGATCTATCCACAAGATGATGCGTTCGCCTGCCGGCTCCGGGCGGAAGCCGAAGCTGTAGTCGCCAAGCTGCGTAACCATCCCTCTCTGGTCATGTGGGCCGGTGACAATGAGAATGACGATGCCCACAACTGGCTCTTCGGTGGTACGATCGACCCCAATACGAATCGACTGAGCCGTGACATCCTCCCCGAAGTCATCCGCCGTTTAGACCCGTGCCGCGATTACCTGCCCAGCTCGCCGTACCACAGCCCCGAATACGAACGGCGCCGGCAAGGCGAAGAGGTGCAAATGCCGGAACAGCACCTTTGGGGCCCACGCGACGACTTCAAGGCCGATTTCTACCTCAGCTCCGGCTCGCACTTCGTCAGCGAAATAGGCTATCACGGCTGCCCGGATCCACGTTCACTCGAAGAGATGATGGACGCCGACAGCGTCTGGCCGTGGCAAAACAACGATCAATGGCTGACTCATTGCGTGCGGCCCAAGCCGCAGAGCGAGAGCTTCAACTACCGGATTGAACTCATGGCCAAGCAGATCGCCGTGCTCTTTGAGGAAATCCCGGACAATCTTCCCGACTTCGCGTTGGCGTCGCAGATCGTCCAGGCTGAGGCCAAGAAGTTCTTCATCGAGTTTTTCCGGGCAGGGAAATGGCGGCGCACCGGCATTCTCTGGTGGAATCTCCGCGACGGCTGGCCGATTATCTCCGATGCCGTCGTCGATTACTACGGCCGCAAGAAGCTGGCCTATGAATACATCAGGCGCGTCCAGCAAAACGTCTGTGCGATCATCGGAGAACCTGCCGACGCCAGCCATCCGGTGCTCGTCGTGAACGACTCGGATCAACCGGTGGAAGGGGAATTGACGCTGCACGACGCTTCCTCCGGCGACCGCATACTCGGCGCCTCCTTCGCCGCCGACGCGAACGGGAAGGCCCACATCACCACAATCCCGGAATCGAAAAAGACCGCGATGTTCCTGCTCGACTGGAAGACAAGTGCGGGCGTCTCGGGCCGCAACCATTACCTGGCTGGGCCACGTCCATTCACGTTGACCCAGTATCGGAAGTGGCTGCAGGCGTTGGCGATTTCAACGGGCATCGGGCCGGAGTAAAGCTCTTAGCACCGCCCATATCAAGCGCCCTCATGGAAACACCTTGACTCAGCGCCGGCGCCGGACCTACTTGACGGGAAATAGAACAGGTGGGAACCGGCCCTGAACTGGATTTGCCTTCGCAGGGGCTGCCGCTTTCGCCACGGCTTCAGCGGATTGTTTCGCAGAGCACAAGCTGCGAAGTCAACGCGGTATCCAAGCGCACTGCGAGTCCTTGCTGTCGCAAGGCCAGACCATCGGCTTCGGTTGCCAGTCCACCGGGTTCGAAGGTTAGGCGATAGCGCTGGCCCGGGTCCAAGCCGCGGAAGCGCAGCACGAAGGTATCTTCCCTGGCGTTGACCAGGCGGAAAACAGCGGCTACGGCCCGGGTGCGGTCGGCAGCAACGTACTCCAGCGCACACCAGTCGGAGGCGTCCGGGCCGCTGATTACCGGGGTGTGATGATAGACCCGCGCCTCGCGGTGGAAGGGCCGGATAAAGTCCTTATAGAGCGCGACGTACTTCTTCACCAAGCACAGCAAATTCGGGTTCCCGGCCGTCAGGGACGGCACGATGCCCGACACGGTTGGGTGCGCCAGCACGATGGCCTGGAGCTGCATCTCCGGATTGCCCCGGTAACTGCCGTTCATGGCCACACCGAATAGCCGGTTGATGAATTCGGGCGGCAAAGCCAGGCTCATGCCGTTGAGAATCCGCACCGTGCGCGGCATCCGCATCCAGTCGGAGATCCAGGCCGTAGTGAAGCGGCTGAGGATTCCCAGGTCGGTGCGGCCGCCGCCGCTGGAACAGTTCTCCAGCATCAGCTCCGGATAGCGCTGGCGCACTTTGTCGAAGATGGCGTGGATGGCTTCCACGTGGCGCCACAGCGTATTCTCCTGGCGATTGTCGTGGAGGTTGAAGCCGCCTTCGCACGCGTCGAGATTGTAGTCCAGGCGGAACATGTCAAGCCGGTAGCGTTCGATGATTCGGAAGATGTGATTCTCGACGTACTCGCGGACCTCTGGCTTGGCCAGATCGAGGACGCGCGCGATGGTCTTGCCGTAGCGCGTGATGAACCAATCCGGGCGCTCCTGGGCCAGCCGCGACTCCTTGCCGGCGCTCTCGATCTCCACCCACAGCCCGCAAAGCAGTCCCTTGCTGCGCGCGTACTCGAAGACCGGAAAGAGGTCGTTCGGCAGGCGGTTGCCGGCCTCCCAATCGCCGCTCGTGTCCCACCACGCCGTCCCCGCATCGGCATACCACCCGGCATCGACCATGAACAGTTCGGCGCCGATCTCGGCGGCGGTTTCGACCTCGCGTTTGAGCCCTTCCTCGCTCTGCTCGTGCTCCATGTAGCCCCAATGGTTGTAGATAAACGGCTGGTGGCCGTTGCCGACGCGGGGTAGCACATGCTGACGCAGGTGGGTGTGCCAGCTTTGGATAGCCTCGTCGAAGCCTTCATGGTTCAAGCCGAAATGCACGTCCGGCAGCGTTAGCGTCTCACCCGGTTCAAGCAGACGCATGGGCGCGGGGGCTGCGGGCATGAGGGCAAACTTGAGTTTGCTGTGCCCGGCCTGCCGATCGAAGTCGCAATAGAAGCTCATACGCCAGTTGGCCGACCAGGCCAAATGCGCAATGAAATAGCCGCCGTATACATTGTTGTGCGCCACGGCGAACGGCGTCGTGTGGCCGCTGCGCCCGCGCCGCGAGCCGAACACCAACTCCGAGTGCAGCGGGATTTCCTGCCACTGGAAGTTTCCTTCGTTACCCCACTCGGTATCCTGCATCCAGCCCACACGGTAGGGCTGTCCGCCGCTGTCGAGCAGATTCTCCCGCAGGTCATCGGTCATCAGCCACAGCCCGCCGTTAAGCGGCGTGACGGACGTGAGCCCCAGGGTCTGGTCAGACGATGTATTTGTAAGCGCCAGGCGGCGGTGGAAGAAGCCGCCGCCGCAAGCCACGGTACGGATTTCCAGGCGCAACGACTTCCACGTGTGGGTCAGCACGAGCACGCTCTCCGCCGTACCCGCCTTCGAGTCTTCCGTCAGCTTTGCTTCGGCCAGTTCCCAGCCGAAGTACAACGATTCGCCATCGACCTGCAGGTCGAACGCTGGCGTGTCTGGGTCCTCGTCCCTCGCGTAGAAGGGCACACCCGTGTCCTGGAGTTCGGCCGCGATCAGCCGGCCCTCGCGGAACCGTTCTACATAGATTACATTGCCCGAGTGGTAGCGCCAGCCTGGCTGCGGCTCCTGCAATTCGTCAATACCAGCATCCATAGATCAACTCCTGTAGCCAGTTGTTCGTTCTTCAGACCGCTCCTCTTCCGGCATAGTGGAAGATGATTTCCCCGGTTTATGGTGATGTCCGTAAGCACCCGGGAATCTACCCGGGTCTATTGCGAAAGCCAGCAACTTCATCGGATTCCCTCTTTCTTTTGGGTGCGCCCAAGATCAAGCTCCCTCACCGAAACAGCTTGATTCAGCACTTGCAAAGAACTTTGCCATGCTGTATGGTAGTAATCATATCGGCTTTGGCTATCACCACAAACAAGGGGAACGATCATGCGCAGGATAATCGTGTTGGTGTTGCTGGGATTGGGGCCGTGGGTGTGGGGTCAGGCACGGTCGCCGATGCTGCTGGCCAAAATCGAGGGCAAGCAGCAGGCCATGACCCTGGCCAAGGTGGAGGTGCAGGTGCAGATCCTCGGGGCCATCGCCGAGACGGCCATGACCATGACTTTCCAGAACCCGCTTAACCGCGAGCTTGCCGGCACACTCTACTTCCCGCTGCCGGAAGGTTCGACCGTCAGCGGTTACGCCCTGGACATCAACGGCGTGCTGGTGGACGGCGTAATTGTCGAGAAACACAAGGGCCGCCAGGTGTTCGAGAAGATCATGCGCCGGGGCGTAGACCCGGGCTTGGTCGAGTGGACCAAGGGCAACAATTTCAAGACCCGCGTCTACCCGATCCCGGCGAGAGGCACACGCACGATCATGGTGAAATACACCAGCGACGTTGACGGCGACAAATTCCGGCTGCCGCTGCACTTCAAGGAGAAGGTGGGCAGTTTCCGGCTGCTGGTAAAGGTGCTGCGGAGTGATAAGCCGCCTAAAACGGCGGGCGGGCCGCTGGCGGCGCTGAAGTTCCACAAGTGGGGGCGGGGATACTTCGCCAAGGCGGCGTTGCGGGATGCCAGGCTGGACGAGGACCTAGTGCTCGAACTGGAAGCCGCGCCGAAAGAGAACGTCCTGGTCGAACAGGCCGCCGACGGCAATTACTACTTCGTCATCCACGACACCCCGCAGGTTCCTAAGCCGGCGGCACGTGCATTCAGAGGCTATGGCCACATGGTCATCTACTGGGACGCTTCCGGGTCACGCGCCAGCGGCAAGATAGACCGCGAGATTGAACTGTATAAGTCGCTGGAGGAAGCTTGGGGGAAGCTGAAGACATCCGGCACGAAGACCGCAGTCGGCCGGGTTGATCTGGTTGTGTTTCGCAACGCGATCGTGGACCGGAAGAAATTTGTCATTAAGAACTTCGCTGCTGACGAACTTCTACAGGCCTTGAAGAACATCCAATACGACGGCGCGACGCAGATGGGTTGCATCACACCCGACCCAAAAGCGCCAATCCCTGAATGCTATCTTCTCTTCAGCGACGGGCTGTCGAACTTCGGGAAAGAAGAAGCCAAAGGTTTCAAGGCCCCGGTCTATGCCATCTCCGCGGCCAGCAGCGCGAACCCGTATTACCTGCGGGAATTGGCGCTACGCACCGGCGGCGCCTACTTCAATCTGAATCGCGTGAAGCCGGAAGAAGCCGCCAGGAAGATTGGCACGTCGCAATTTTGTTATATCTCGCCAGGGGTGCCGGCCGGCAAGGTGGTCGTCGAGACCTACCCGCGACTGCCCGAACCCGTACAGGGACGGTTCACGCTGGCAGGCATGCTGCTTGGCAATGAGGCGAAGGTCACGCTCCAGTATGGCGTGGCCGGGAAGGTCATGCAGAGAAAAACGGTTCTGATCTCGCGCAAGATGGCGGTCAAGTCCGATCTCTTGCGGCGCTACTGGGCGCAAAAGAAGGTGAACGATCTGCTGGTCAACCAGAAGAAGCACGAGAAAGAAATCGTCGCGGTCGGCAAGGAATATGGCTTGGTGACACCCTTCACCTCGCTGATCGTGCTCGAATCCCTGTCCCAATACCTCGAGTTTCATATCCCCCCGCCGAAATCTCTGCCGAAAATGCGTAAGCGGTACGAACTCGCCATGGCCAACCGCCAGAAATACGAACAGGAAAGCGAAAAGAAGGACCTCGACTGGATTGCAGCCCTCTGGGACCAACGCCTCGAGTGGTGGGTGCGGTTCGAGACCGGCAAAGACCTGTTCCAGGATCCGGCTCGGAAAGCGAACTGGATGCTCGCCAAGGCTAAGAGGGCGATTGCGGAAAAACACTACTCGCAGGCAATCTCCGCGCTTGCCGCCGCGGAAGGGGCACTCAAGAAACTTCCCAAGCCCGATAAGAAGAAACTTGCCCAAATCAGCAAATATCAACGCAAAAGTCATTCTCTGTATGGGCAAGAGCTGCTTGACGAGGCAAAGAAATTGATGGGGGAGAAAAAGTATGACCGCGCAATCTCGATTCTTTCCACCGCAGAAAAAATATTCAAGAAGCTTCCCAAGCCCGAGAAGGAAAAGCTTGAACAGATCAGCGAATGGCGCCTCAGAAGCTATTCTTTGCACGGGCAAGAACTGTTTGATGAGGCGAAGAAGTTGATGGGGGAGAAAAAGTATGACCGCGCAATCCGCGTTTTATCCGCCGCCGAACAAACACTCAAGAAGCTTCCCAAGCCCGACAAAGAGAAACTTGAGCAAGTTCGTAAATGTCAACTCAAGACCTATTCCCTTTACGGCAAGAAATTGCTTGCGGACTGGCAGAAGCTGGTCGAGCAAGAACGCCATGCCCAGGCGTTGGGCGCATTATCCACAGCAGAGGACATGTTCAAGAATCTTCCTGAGCTCAAGAAACAGAAACTTGCTCAAATCGGCAAATATCGGCTGAAAACTTATGGCCTTTATGGTGACAAGCTCATTGCAGACTGGGAAAAACTGGTTGAACAGAAACGTTACCGGGACGCACTGGGTGCATTGTCTCAAGCAGAGCAAATGTTCAAGAAGCTTCCCCAACCCGATAAGGAGAAACTTGCGCAGATCAGCAAGTATCGGCTTATGAGTTACCCGTTTTATGGGCAGGAATTGTTTGATAAGGCAAAGAAGTTGATGGCCGAGAAAAGGTATGACCACGCAATGGAAGTTCTATCCGCTGCCGAAAAAACGTTCAAGACACTCCCTACGCCCGATAAAGAGAAACTTGAACAAATCGGTAAATGTCGCTCAGAGATCAATGTCCTGCGCGGAAAAAAACTCCTCGGCGAAGGAAAGGAACTGATCACCAAGAAAAGATTCCATGAAGCCATCAAGAAACTGACCGAAGCTGCGAAACTATACAAGGCCGCCGCAAAACGTAATGCTGAGTATGAACTGCAGGCTGCGGCTCTAAGGAAAGAGTTGGCAACGGGCGGCCTGCAACTGGCCCAGCAGACGTGGAACCAAGGCAAAGCCAAGCTGAAGGACAAGAAATATCGCGAAGCCGTCACCAAGCTTGCTCGAGCAAGAGAACTGTTCGTAGCCCTTTCGTCAGAAATTCCGGATTCCCGAGCTAAAGTGGATGCCATCACCGCAACACTGACCAAGGCACGCTGGCAGCCGGCCCAGGATACCTGGGACGAGGGCAAGGCCAAGCTGAAGGAGAAGAGACTTCCTGAAGCCATCAAAAAGCTGACCCAAGCCGAGGCGATGTTCAAAATTGCCGTGCAACGCGGCGTTAAAGTCCAGGCCGAACTCGCGGCCGTGAGGAAAGAACTGCTGAAGGCCCGCCTGCAACAGGCACAACATACATGGGACGAGGGGAAGGCGAGACTGAAGGAGAAGAAACTCCGGGAGGCCGTGAGCAAATTGACTCAGGCTGAGGCACATTTTAAGGTCCTGCTGTCCAAAGAACCCAAAGTTCGTGAAAACACTGCGGCGATCAAGGCTGAGTTAGCAAAGGTTTATCCACAGTGGGCGCGGGTGCTCCTGGCACAGGCGAAAGAGGACATCGGCAAAGGACGTTTCAACGCTGCGGCCCACCGTCTCACCAAGGCCGTCGAATACAATAAGACCCTGAAGTCCCAGGCCGGCAAGTTGCACCGAAAACTCGGCCGAGCCAAAGCTCGTGCTGAACGTGCGTTCAAGAAATGGCTTAAGAAGGCATCGGCGGATGAACGAGCGCAAATTCCGATGATGTTCGCGGAGATCGACCGTCAAAGGCAGCGCCTGGCGGTTCTGAAAGCTGAGATTGGCGGCGCTCCGGAGAAGGTGGCCAAGGGCGGCGGCGCCTTCAGGATAGGCCCGAAAGGGCAGATTATCGAAATTCCCGAAGATGTTCCCCGTCCTGTCACGGGCACGGGTGCAGAGCGGGCCGAAGAACTGCGGCATCGCGTCGAACTACTCGAGAAGATCGTTGAGGCCCATACAAAGACCCTTCACAAGTATAAGGAAAAGCTTACGAACGCGATGGAAGATATTGAGAGATGGCAGACAGTAGTTGACAGTCAAAAGAACAAGATTGAGAGTTACAAGAGGAAAATTGCTAAGCTCGAGCACCGTTTCTCGGCTTCCACTGGTGACCGTGACATTGGCACTTTGACAACGCCCCTGATGATCGAGGCTCGCGACCTTATCCCCTCTGATATAACCGGCACAAGCACAGGGATGATTGAGAAACTAGCTGATGCCGAAGAGATGATTGAGAAACTCACGACGATAGCTGATGCCCAGAAGAACAAAATTGACAGCCAGACGCGGAGGGTCGCCCAGTTGGAGCATCGAATCGTCAGGCTCAGCGGCGCCTCGCGAGCGGCTGTCATAACTCATGCAGAAGCGGCGCCGGAGGGGGAAGCCGAAGAAGAAGACGCTCCGAGAGTCACGATAGAGGCACGCTTTGTTGAAGTGCCTGGCGAGGGTTTCGGCCTTCCCCGGAGAGAGATTGGCGGGAGGAGTGGGAACGAGAGGGCAGTCGCGGCAAGGGCCGAAGCCAGGAGCAAGGCGGCGGAGCCGGGGATTGCGATTAAGAAGTGGGACCCGAAGACGCCGTACTTAGCGGCGTTGAAGGGGGCGAAGCCAGAGCGGCGCTTTGGAGTTTACATGGCGCAGAAGCGGGAATACGGCAATTCGCCGGCGTTCTACCTGGATTGCGCGGACTTCTTTTATGAGCAGAAACAGCCGGCGTTGGCGCTGCAGGTGCTGTCGAACATTGCCGAACTCGAACTCGAGAATGCCGCACTGCTGCGCATCCTGGCGCATCGGCTGACCCAAGCCGGCCAGCTTGACCTGGCCATCATGGTCTTCGAGGAAGTCCTGCGCCTCCGGCCGGAGGAGCCACAGTCCTATCGCGATCTGGCGCTCGTACTGGCCCGACGTGGCCGGGTTGACGACCGCAGACGCGCGGTCGAGCTGTTGGCTAAGGTGGTCTCAAAGAAGTGGGACCGGTTCGCTGAGATCGAACTGATCGCGTTGACCGAACTGAACAATATCTTCGGCAATTACGCGGACTGGCCGCTCGATAAGGGTCTGCAAAAGGTGATCCCGCATGATATTCGCATCGTAATGACCTGGGACGCGGACATGACGGACATTGACCTGTGGGTGACCGAGCCTTCGGGTGAAAAGGTTTTCTACAGCCACAACCGCAGCAAGATCGGCGGACACATGTCCCGCGACTTCACCCAGGGCTACGGCCCGGAAGAATACTGCCTGCGCAAAGCCATGCATGGGATGTACAAGATCCAGGCGAACTACTTCGGCAGCCGGTCCACCACCCTCAGCGGCACGGTAACTCTCCAGGTGGACATCTTCACCAATTACGGCCGGGGAAATGAAAAGCACCGCGCCATCACCCGCCGGTTGAAAACCACCAAAGAAGTCGTCACCCTCGGCGAAATCGAATTCTGAAGCAACCCCGCCCACTGAGGCTTTCACTGCCGGCTATCTGCCATTTCGTTAATGACCCGCAACGTAGCCTGGCAATCCCCGATGGCCGTATGATCGCCTCCCTGTAGTCTCGGCCATTTATAGCGTTGCTGACTTGAAGCTGGGTAAGCAAAGACAGACCATACAGCATTTCCGGTGAACAGTCGGAAGATTATTCCAAAAGTCTCCGAAAACATTGCTGAATCTGCCTTGAACCGCGATCCGGCTGAGAATATATTCTGTATGACGATTACGGTTGTTCCTGTTGTCCTTCATAGAATAAAGGAGTTCGGCAATGAGTATCAGCGTAGGATTAGTAGGGTTAGGAGCATTTGGGTCGGCGTTTGCAGACCTGTTCAAAGCTCATCCGGCAGTGGGCAGAATCGCTTTGTGTGACCGTGAGCCGGAGCGGGTAAAGAGGTTTGCCGAAGATCCGTTCTTTCAGGACAAGTTCGATCCGGCAGACGCCTACTACTCGCTGGACGAGATTTGCCGTAGTGACCTGGACGCACTCGTTATCATCACCCAACCGTGGCTGCACGCGCCGCAATGTGTCCAGGCAATGGAAGCAGGGAAACATGTCTGGAGCGCAGTTCCGATCTCTTCAATCCCTGATGGCGACGAGATTCTGGACTGGTGTGATAAGCTGATCACCACCTCCAAAAAGACCGGGCAGAACTATATGCTTGCCGAAACGACATATTTTCGTCCGCAGGCAATGTTCTGCCGGCGCAAAGCTGCGGCAGGGGCTTTCGGCAATTTTGTCTACGCCGAGGGAGAGTACTTCCATGATGTTGACAGCTCATGCAATCTACGCCAGGTGTCCGCCAGTCGTGGTGCAAGTGCTGCCGGCAAGGAATGGAAAGAACTCAGCAGGGCCTACGTGAAAGCCGGTATCAAGTCGGGACCGATGCACTACCCAACTCACTCGACATCCGGTCCGGTGTGCGTGATGAACGCACACGCGCTGAAGGTGACCGCCTACGGCTATCGCCATCAGGACGAGGATCCCTTCTTTAAGGACTACTCCGCCAGCGGCGAGTTCGCACTGTTCCAGATGAGCAACGGCGCCACCGTACGTATTGTCGAGGCGCGAGAGGGGCCGGGTTGCTTTGGTAATGACGGCGAGACTTTTCGCATCATGGGCACCACAGGCACTTTTGCGGAAAACCGATGGTTTGAAATCAAGCGACCCGACTACGATAACATCGATCTTGCCAATCTGCCCAAGCCGATTTTTCAGCCACTGACGGACAAGGAGATGTTCGACAAACTGCCGCAGGATGTAGAACGTGCATTTGCTCGGGCGATGAACAAGGACGCGCCTGATTCTCAAAGTGCAGACTTCGTGCCCAGAGGCCATGGTGGCTCGCACCCGTACCTGGTGCATGAATTCTGTGATGCCGTGGCCAATAACCGCATGCCTGCGATCAATGCCTGGGAGGCGGCGCGCTACATGGCCATGGGCGTGATGGCTCACAAGTCAGCACAGCGCGATGGCGAACGGCTGGATGTGCCTGACTGGGGCGACGCACCCAGTTAGGATTATCCGGCTGGGAAAAAGACCGACGCTGCGCTTATCGAAAAAACGGGCCTGGCAGTTACCGCTACTTGCCGCATTGCTCTTTGTGTTTGGCTTGGGCGTGCGCTGCTGGTTTAATTCACAGGCAGCACAGGCCATCCGCTTGTTCGATCTGGTGGATATCCATCGCGATGGTTATCGAGAATAGAAGCCGCCATGCCCAGCCCCGTCCGGTCCTCAAGAAATCGGCCAATCTTGGAATGAATTTGACTCGGTCGCTTGCGCCGGCAGCAGACCGGTTTATAGGTAATGCGATGACTTCTTTATTAACTCATATCTTATCTTCTGGCCCCGGTCCTTGAGCCTGAGCTTCCACCTCGGTGAGAGGATAGCGTTTATGCGGGCGAGAATCACAAAAGGAACACGCACGATGCGACAAGTCACGACCTTCCTCCTGCTGTTGAGTATGCTTCTGCTAACCATGCCAAGGAGCGACGCCATGCAGACCGATAACCACGGGATCAACGTCGTACCGGCACCCGCCAAGGTGACCATTGACGGTAGACTGCGCGACTGGGACCTCTCCGGGCAGATCCTGATCTGCTACGACACGAAGACGCTCAAGGACATCTATTCCGGCCGGGTGGCGATGATGTATGACAAAGACAACTTCTACATCGCCATTCACTGGAAGGATCCCATCCCGATGGGTAATAGCCATCATCCAAAGTTCCAGGGGCACCGGGGTTGGGCCGGCGACTGTGTCCAGTTCCGCGTGCGCACCGACATGACCATGCACGTAGACTGCTGGTTCTCGGCCGTCACCAAGAAGCCCGTGCTCAGCATCACCTACGGCCGCTTCAGTGGCGGCCGCGATAAGGTGGAAGACTCCAATCTGTTTGTCTCGCGCCCCGACGCGTTGGCCGATGGCGCCCGGGAAGCGTTTCGCATGGACGAAGATAAGCGTGGCTATGTACAGGAGATTGCCCTCCCCTGGAAGTTGATCACGGGTCAGGCCGCCATCGTCAAGAAGACCGGCAAACCGTACAAGGCCCCCAAGGCATACGGCGCCGGTGAGAGCTTCCGTTGCGGTATCGAACTGCTGTGGGGCGAAGCTGACTGGCCGGTGCATCGCTACGCCGATAACCTGGCAGACGGCACGACCAGTCGCGAGTTCTTCTGGACCGCGGAACAGGCCTGGGGCACAGCACGACTACGCGAGAAAGGCAAACTGAGGCTTCCGATGGCGCCTTGGGAAAAGGCGCTGGCAGAAGAACGGCCGGAAGGCCCGATCAAGATTCCCTACAGACTGCCGAAGAATGCGCGCGTTACTCTGGCCATTGACGATTTGAGCGGCAAACGCATCAGGAACCTGCTGCCCGCCGCTGAACGTAAGAAGGGCAAGAACGTTGATCTCTGGGATGGCCTCGATGACGACGGTCAGGTGGTAAAGCCTGGCTCCTACCGTGTTAAGGGGTTATATCACGATGGGTTGCGCCTGACCTATGCGCATTCGTATGCGAGCCCCGGCAACCCCGGCTGGGGAACAGCCGATGGCAAGGGCGCGTTCTACGGCGACCACACGCCGCCGGAAGCTGTCGCTGCCGGGAAAGACCGAATTGCCCTGGCCTGCCCGATGGGCGAAGCCGGCAAACACCTCATCGCCGTCGACATGAAGGGTCAGCGTCAGTGGGGCGTGGGCAATCGGGCTGCGTTCGGTGGTGGCCGGATTTCGCTCGCGACCGATGGCAAGATCCTCTTCGTCGCCAATGTGGACGGTCGCAACGGGCGCTTTACAATTTGGCGCTGTTTCCTGAAGGATGGACGCTATGCGCCGTGGAACCGGAAGGACAAAACCGGCAAGGCAGTGCTGGACCTTGAGATCATGGCCAAGAACGGCATGGCCAACTGTCGCGCCATCGCCTGGCACGACGGCAAGCTGGCCCTGATCCTCGCCGCCGAAAAACGTCTGTTGATCCTGGACGCCGACAAAGGCAAGATTCTGAAGAACTGGCAGAACATGCCCGCCGGCATGTCCTCGGTTGCCTTTGACCAGGCCGGGCGTCTGCTGTTGACCACGGCCAAGAGCGTTTATGTCGTACACCGGAAGAGCGGAAGACCCAGGAAACTGATCAGCGGCCTGGACGAGGCAACCGGCATCACCACCGATGCCAAGAGCAGGATCTACGTTGGCCAGCGCGGCAAGCAACAGAACGTCGAGATCTTCAATGCAAAGGGCAAGAAGCTTGGCCGAATCGGCAAGCCGGGCGGTCGCCCGGCGCATGAGTTCTTCGACGCCAGAGGAATGCGCGATCCGTCGCAAATCGCCATCGATAGCAAGGGCCGCCTGTGGGTTACGGAAGGCTCGCATCAGCCCAAGCGCACCAGTGTCTGGCGGCCCAACGGCAAGCTGGCCTTTGACTTGGTCGGGACCACGGCTTATGCCGCCGGCGGCTTGATCAACCCGTATGACCATACTCGCGGCATCAGTGAGTGGGTCGAGTACAAACTGGACTTCAAGAAACAGACCTATCGCCCGCTCTACACGCTGCCCGACGCGCTCGGCACCGGCATGGGCTGGGTCACCAAGATTGCCAGGGTTAACGGGCGCGAGTATGCGCAGGCGCGGCACACCGCCCGCGATGCGTCCATGGTTAAACTCTTCATGCGGAAACGGAACGGCAGTTGGCAACACGTCGCGGAATGGGGCAACGTGGGTCTGGGCCGGTCCATGGACGAGCCCTACCACAAGAAGTGGAACCGCAAGTTTGCCGGGCCGCTCTGGGACGGGCTCTTTGGCAAAGCCTTCCTTTGGATCGATACGAACGGCGATGGCAAAGCCCAGCGTGAAGAAATCCAGACCCGGGCCAACCTGCCGCTGGGCGTCTACTACTGGGGTCAGGCCATGGGTGACGACCTGACGATCCCGGTTCCGGTACGCGGCAAGGGCATCCTGCTGTTCAAGCCGCAGGGCTTCACGGCTAAGGGCGTGCCGCGCTATGATTTTGACTCAGCCGAGCTGATCAAACCGAACGTCCGATTCGGCGGGGAAGGCATGATGGCCTTGGGCCGGGATGGCCGGATCTATCTCAACCAAGGTCCCCTGTGCGCCATCGACAAGGCCGGCAAGGTCCTTTGGACCTACCCCAACAAACATGTGTCGGTTCACGGTTCCCATCACGCCGGTGCTGGAGCGCCAGGCTATTTGATCGGCCCCAGCAGCATCTACGGCACGGCCTACATCAACAGGGAAATCGGTGAAGTCTTCTATCTCAACGGCAATCTGGGTGAGAACTTCATCTTCACCGAAGACGGCCTTTGGGTGCAGAAGCTGTACAATGACTGCCGCGGCTGGTACGACGTGCCGGCCCAGGCAACCGTCGGTATGCCGTGTGATGCCATGAGCGCTGGTGGCGAGAGCTTTGGCGGCTCTTTCTGCAAGAGCGACAACGGGAAGTATTACACCATCGGCGGCGGCACCGCGGCAGTAGTCATGGAGATCAGCGGCCTGGACTCAATGAAACGCTTCGGTCTGAAGGTTCGGGTCACACCCAGGGATATCGTCGCGGCCCAGGAACTGAAGGTCAAGCGTGCGTCACAGAAGATGGCGCGCAAGGTGTATGCGATCAAAGCTGTGGCCGAACCCATGGCGACAACCGGTGACTTGAAGCCGTGGGCAATGGCCAAGAACGCGATTGAGATTCAGAGCGGCCGCCACAAGATCGGCCGGATCAAAGCGGCCTATGATAAGGACAACCTCTATCTGGCCTACCAAGTCAATGATCGCTCGCCCATGCAGAACGCCGGTCAGGACGAGAAGCTGATGTTCATCACCGGGGACTGTGTGGACCTGATGCTGCGCACCAATCGCAAAGCCAAGAGCGCCAAACCGATCAAAGGCGATCTGCGGCTGTTAATGACCGTGAAGGGCGACAGGCCGTTGGCCGTTATCTATCGGCCCGTCGTGCCGGGCACAGCCAAAACCAAGCGGATCGCCCTCAGTTCGCCGTGGCGTTCGGTATGGTTCGACGAAATCAAGGTCGCCGAATTCCCACTCGCCATGAAGCCGATCAGCGGTGGCTACGCCGTTACTGCGGCAGTGCCGCTGAAGCTGCTTGGACTCACCTCACTGAAGGGCAAGACCCTCCGCGGCGACTTCGGAATTCTGGGGTCGGACAGCGGCGGCCGCGAATGCACCTCCCGACACTACTGGTGCAATAAGACCACCAACAACACCAACGACGTGCCGGATGAGGCAATCATCACCCCCGCACTCTGGGGTGAGCTAAGGTTCCAGTAGAACTCAGAACAGATGCGACGGCCCGAAGGGCCTATGCGAGCCGTCTCAAGCTTAGCGGCAATCAGCGACTGCTCAAACTGCAATTGAAGTAGAACATCCGGCTGCTGGCCCTCGTTCGGCAGGAATATGGGGCCTGGCCCATCAAGGACAGCTATCCTCTAACTATGACGGCCGGGTTGAGTAACGGAGGTCCGCTGAATTGCACAATGTGGGCGTGGACCAGGCTCTGCACAGCGCTATACTTGCAAAGCATTAGAAAAGGCGAAAGAATGAACCGGTCTGCATAAGCTATCCCGGCAGACACAGGGCCCGGAGGCGGTGTTTGGTGGGGAAGTACCACTGGCCGCCGACCACGGCGCCGCCGCCGCGGGCCGCGTTCTTGTCGTCGGTAATCCAGTATGCTTCTACGTCGGTCGTTCCCAGGGGGGCCCGGAACACCGACAGGTAGGTCGGCCCATAGACATAGCCGCGGTGGATGAATAGCGACTGCATTCCCCAAACGGCCCAGCCATGGGGCGGGTCGGTAAGAACACAGCTTGAGACGACTGCCCTGTCCTTTGGATCAATGAGCCACAGCGTTGGCCGCTGGTCTTCGCCGTTTTCCAGGATCAGCGCATAAACCAGGCCGCCGGGCGCGGCGCAGAGGTCGAAGACGGTGTTGATGTTCAGCCCCAGATCGCCCTGCCAGACTTCCTGGTCGGCGTTCGGGTCCCAGAGCACCAGGGCGGCGCGCTCTGCCTTGGGTTGGGTGCCGGTGCCGCCTTCCACCGCGAAGCCGACGAACAACAGGTCCTGTTCCGGCAGATAGGTCATCGCATAGCCGCTGCAATCGCGAACGACATGTCGATGGCTGCCGAATTCACCGGTCTTCGGGTCGTACCAGGCCAGGGTTCCACCCCACATGCCATAGTCCGGGATCGAGGCCACCCAAACCTTGCCTGCCGGGCCGGCAACCATGGCCCGGGGACGGTAGGCGACTTCGTCCATGCGTCCGAGTTCGCGCGGGTTGGCATCCGGGTCCGTGCCGAAGCGCCACGGTTTAGCCGGATCGTAGACCGACAGTTTTGCCGCCGGGTAGCTGGCGATATACAGCTTACCGTCGAGGTTGCCCATCGAGTAGGCCTCCCCGCCGGAGGTGCTGCAGGCGCCGTGATCGATGCATTCGTCGGTCTTCGGATCACAGGAGAACAGGTGCTCCGGGAGCATGCTCGAACCGTACACCTTAGCATCCGGACCGAGGTGGCAGAAGAACAGGTTCGTGCCGTCGCCTTGCCAATCGAGATGAAAGACGTCCCGCGAACCATCGGGATGAGATATCTCCAATTCACGGTGCTCGAACTGAGCAGCATCCAGGAACTTAAACGTGGAGCCGTCCAGAAGTGCAGCCCGGGGCATCGGTTCAGGAACGGTCTCGACTTCGACTAACTCCATGCCGGAGATTCGGAACTTGCCTTCGTGGCTCTTGATGTACAGCAGGCCGTCATTGCCCTTGATAAGCTCCACCGAGCCGATCTGCCGATCCACATCCGCCACCGGCCCCACGCTTCGGTGCTCACCGGTCTCGGGATCGAAGGCGACCACGTGCGGCCGGGTCATCTTCACCAGCCCGGCAACCGTACCGTCCACGCCGCAGCGCGGATAGAAATACATATCCACGTCATCCATGCGACCGAAGTTGGTGAACTTTCCCGTCTCCGGATTGTAACGGGTAAGATCGCATTTGCCGTAGCTGCCGATATAGAGGGCGCCATCGGGATATTCGTCCATATGACAGGGGAAGTTGGCTGCGGCCGGATCGCCAGCATTGATCACTCCCAGGTCCTCGAGCCGACCGGATTGTGGATTGAACTGGTGCAGGTGCCCGGCGTAACACGACCCGGCGAACAGCAGCTTGTGGCGTTCACTCCAGAACGCCGACACAGCCTCGTCGGCGGCTTCGACGTCGGCGAGATGTTT
>SDBT01003829.1_pt1 | contig 25847 bp, 27 predicted proteins | sample 2277101 | NCBI WGS metagenome assembly SDBT01 (sample SAMN10404973, study PRJNA504765) | marine sediment metagenome | isolation source: marine sediment core GS10_PC15, 103 cmbsf | place: Arctic Ocean: Southern Knipovich Ridge | collected 2010 | reverse complement strand
ATAACTTTAGATATAATTTATTTTCTACACTTTTTTTTATGTTTTAAGTATTATTTGAGACTATATTTTAATCTCCAAACTCATTTTATGTGAATGTCAAAAAAAGGGGGGTTTGCGGGAGACCTCTCCAGCAAGGTTAATCTCTTTAAGCGAGAACTTTGAGGTTAGCTTGTTCATAGATTTCTTTCAGTTTCTCAGGAGAAGGATGGATTTAACCTTCATAATTGTTAATTTGAAAGATGTAAAGAAACTATTGCTAAAGATCAAGGTATTGATACTTTTAGGCGAAACCATGAAGAACTTTATGAACAAGCTAAAAAACTACGAGAGAAATATAGGGAAATTCTAATTCAGTAGGATTTCTAAAAACTTCAACTTGATAACGTATATACATAACTCAGACTGTTACATATTATTGGATTAGTTATTGTAAACTAAATGGAAAGTAAAAAGAATACAATGCTAGCTAGTATGACACATTTTAGATGGGGTTAAGATATTATTTAGTTAGCTAGAAAATCTTTTGCATTCCACCTTTCTTTGAGCTAGTAGCCACGTGTATGAAGTATTAGAGAATGCAAAATGTAAAATTAAAATAGTAAAAAAAGTTAACATATCTTGTAGTGAAAAAGTTGTCAAAAGTAGTGAAAAAGAAAGAAGAAAAAACCTGTTTTATTATTTGCCCTATTGGAAAAGACAATTCACCTGAAAGGAAAAGGGCTAATGATTTATTAGATTTTATAATTTCACCTTGTTTAAAAGAATTTGGTTATATGCCAATAAGAGCAGACCTTATCTCTAAATCTGGAATGATAACAAGTCAGATCATTAGGCATGTTATTGAATCTGATCTAGCAATTGCTGATTTATACAAATACAATCCAAATGTTTTTTATGAATTAGCTATACGTCATGTAACAAGAAAACCATACATTCAACTTATGAGTAAAGATCAGATACTTCCCTTCGACATTGCTGATGTAAGAACAATTATGTTTGATATCGAAGACTTAAGAAGTGTTGAAAAGGCTAAAAAATATCTTAAAAAACATATTGAAAGTATTGTTAAAGATAAAAGTTCTGAAGTTGAAACTCCAATTTCTCGTGTAATTGATCTGAAAACATTATTAGAAAGTAAAGATCCGCAAAAACAAGATTTTGCTAATTTAATGGAGATGATATATTCTATCAACAGTCAATTGAAAGATATCCAAAATAATATATCTTCTGAAAAAAGAGTTTATGAAGGGTCTAGAATGACACTTTCAGGAGTAGATACACCTGTCTCACAGGTATTGCAAGATTATATTTTAGGAAAAACGCAGTTATGTTCAAATTGTGGCCTTTTTGTAACCCGAACTGCTGATGGAAACTGTCCTAAATGTCGTTCTATGATTAAGTAATAGCTAGCCAGCTCTTTCATACATCTCTTTAAATTTCTCTTGAGCTGTTTCTACTAATTTAGAGAGAATTAGGGGGTATCTCTTGCCTTATCATTCGTTGGTTGATGTAACTCTAATTATCCCACTAACTAGCTAAAATAATCCCCCAATAGGTATATAGAATTGAAGAAAAAGCAAAGAATTATTTAGCTTATGCGAGCATATGCACTGGTTTTCTCTGGGTTAATCGATTCTTTTTTAAAAAACTAAGATTTCTCTTTTTGCTTTTCCTTAAGATACTTCCTTAATTCAGAAGGAGTTATTTTCATCATTTCCTTAAAATAACCATTAATCTCTAAATCCTTACGTAAGTAAGCTTCTTCATAAGCTCTAATTTTATCTATAACATTTTTCTCACCATATTGCTTAGAATTATCCCTATCAATCTTCTTAACAGGCATACGAGTCGTTACATCAGATAAAGAACGAATTTCATCAGCATATCTATCAACACTCTTAACTTGACTTTGGGCTTTAGCTATAAGATCTCTAACAGACTCTTCTACATCAAGAGATCCTCTAACTTTTGTTGAAACTCGTCTTTCAACTTTAACACTTGAGGGAGAGCTCTGTCTCTTAGATGAAGTATCTACATCAACATCTTCAACAATTTTCCACAAAAGATCCTTCCAAGTCCTAGCGTCATAATGAAGCTTCAATTTTTGAAGCTCTAGATACAGCGCGAGTGGAATATTACGAATGTAGAGACTTTTCATTAAATCAACTCCTTAACTGGAAATAGATGTATACAATTAATGTAGCCAAAATAGACTATAAAAATATAGTATGTAAACCTAAAAAAATTTTAAAAAAATAAAAAACTAAAAATAGAAAAAAAAGGGGGTTTGCGGGAGACGTTACCAGCAGGGGGTGGGATTCGAGTCCCTCCGCTCGCACCTAAGGATGAACTCCACTAGATTCTCTTCTTTAAGAGCATGAGAAGGTGAGATTTGGGGTAGAGAATATTTATTAATCTATAAACGGTTAAATCTTAAAAATCTCACCAATTATTTCAATTAGGTCATATCCAATTAATGAGGCTTCCTCTAATGTTTAAAAAACATCTTTCTCAGAGCTATGGTCAATCTACGATCCAATTACTGAAGGATTTGCGACTTAATTTTGCAGTAGTCTCTTCCAGTCTGATACTTTTAGGCTTTTTCTGGAACAAACTCGAAGGATTCGATTGGCAGTATGTGGCGCTAATTGTAAGCATCTTCTGTGCAAATTTATTTGGATATGTTATAAACGATTTTTATGATGCTACTTATGATTATCAAGAATACAATAAAAAATTGAGGAATATTTTTTGTTCTTCCAATACGAAGCGGCTTGGGAAAGCCATCTTATATGCAAGTTTGAGCTTAAGTCTCCTATTTGGCAGTATTGTTTCTCCTCAAATATTTATAATTGTTGTACTATTCAACATTCTTGCTTTTTGTTATTCTGCTCCTCCTTTTAAATTACGTAACCGTCTTTATTGGGATTGGATCTTTATCTTTCTTTGGAAAGGTCTCATAATTTTTACTGGTTATTTCTATTTTTCTGGGCCAATTTTGCCTTCAGATTTTTTCATCTGGGGAACGCTCATGATGGTACTACTGCTAAGTTTGATCAGCCAGATCGATAATCAACTACGTGATTTTAAAACGGACAAAATAACCAATGCTGATAATACGGTTCAGGGCTTAGGTACTCACAACGCTTCATCCATAAACTGGTTTTTAATAGGATTATTTTATACTTTTAGTTTTGTATTCTGCTTTTTATTAGGTCACTATATCACTATGATACTAATTCTTCTCAATGTATTCCCCTACTTTTTTGTTAATTCAAGTAAATATAGCAAGATTATTCAATTTACTAATATCTGGATTGTCGTATTATTCCTAGAACACTTCATGGGATACTTCAGCTACCAGCAACAACTACTCGCTTATTTTTGGATTGTAGTAATGGGCGGTATTGCTTTTCGTCATGTAAAACGTACCAACCTGTTCAATGGAAAACGGTCTTAGAATAAGAGCGCGAGTGTTAGAAGAGGAGTGCATACATAATAATGCTATAGACTCCCACACGAGAGATTCATATTCTTTTTTTTAAAAAAAGGGGTGTTTGCGGGAGACGTCTCCAACAGTATTGGGAAAAATCGAAGATGTATCTTGGGGATAAACTATCTCAAAAGTATCTCATTAGCTCGCAGAAAACACCTTTAGAACTAGAATTTTATCCCAAACTATTCTCTAGCTGACTTGTAGAGTAATCCTTTTATTGAACATAGCTAACTTTAGAGGGCATTATGTCTGGGCAATCAACAGTCGGAATTATTGGAATAATCATTCTATCCAGTTTAATGCTCATTTTCAGTTTTGTTTTCAGTGAACGGGGTGAAGGGACCGTTTCGCTCATTTTGTTATTCGTAGGGATAATTTTGGCATTCATCTTAGTGTTTGATGTTTTACGTTCAAAATGATCATAAGAATGCTAGCTACAATATCCCTCTTTCAAGTATATAGACTTGAAGAAAAAGCAAAGAAATTTTTAGCTTATGCGCGCATATGCACATGTCTCCTCCGGGCTACCACACTTCTCTATTTGATCTCCACATCCCCCTTTTTTTTTTTATCATCCATCTATTAAGAATGAAAAATTACTGATAATCTTTGGTTGGTTGGGGATGGATGGTGGGAGTTGAACGTGAGTAAAACGACCACATTGCTGTGATGATTGGGCAATTGACTACATGCCCAGAAATTGTCTTTAAGAGAAAAGTTCAGAGAAGGATTATATGATTCTGATAATAAATCGCGATTAAATATTGCTAGTGCCAGCGACGCATATCAGCTAACTAGTTTAGTGGCTAGCTTGTGATTTTAATCCATACTAGAAATCTAGTTGCTTGCTTCATATTTCTTATCTTATTGAGTGAGGTATTGAATGGTTTGAGGATGAATTGTTAGATCATGACTATCAGTTTTATAATGCTCTTGGTTTTATAATTGTTAAGTTTAGATGGCGCGTGTGCTTAACTAACTGTCTTTTGAGTGAGGGAAGCAGATAAATGAATAAATTGAAATGGAGTCTTAGAATAATCACTGTATGCGGCACTTTACTCCCATTGTTGTTTACAGTGTTAGTTTACCAAGACAATTTGATGGGCCTACTAGTTCCCCCACAAATAACTGATGCAATTTCTGGAGATAACCAAGCTCTACAGGAAATATTCCCTGATTTTAGCGACATGTTCAATGTAGAACCAACGTTTAACGATGATTTTCAAGTTAATCCTGAAGATGGAACTTTTAGCTTTTCGATGAATTTTACCAGTCTGTTAGATATTCCACTCCCGGTCAATTCATTCAGTTTAACAGTGTCTGATGAAAATGGATCTATCTTGGGAACTATTAATTTGGGTGACTCTTTGGTTTTGGTTCCAAGTCAAACATCGATGATTCCAGTTGAAGGAACTTTAAGCCAAGAACTCATTGAATTGCTTCAAAACAGCGGTATGGATCCCACTAATCCCGATTTTAACCCTGAGAATATAGACGAGCTTGGACTAGATTTTAATGACATTCACTTGACAAACGTTAACCTAGATATTGGTGGTATACAACTACATATTGATGAATTGATTTCTAACGCGTTTTTTGAATCTCAAGAATCCGACTCAGCTGAAGGACAATAAAGGTGAAAAAACTATGCATCTAAAAAAAGTTAACTGGATTGGACTTACAAGCGGTATACTATTAATCGTTGTTATTGTGCTCTCATTCTATAATCCATGGTGGCAACTTAGAATAGGTGACTATGGATACGCAAACTTTTCACCGCTAAACACTGAATTTAGCTTTCTGGGAATAACCTTTTTGATTCCTTTATTGACGACCTTAAATATCTCCTGTTTATTCTTGCTATCTATCAGTGCAGTCTTAATGATTACCTATTCAGTTAACCCAACCAAAGAATATTCAAAACAATTGCTCTGCTGGTCTTACAAAAAACCGTTAGGTATACTGATAACTTTTATAGTTGGTATAGTGGCGCTTTCACAGATTGTATCATTCTTTGCTAATCAGTTCGCTCAAATAGAATTAACACTTCCGATAATTGGCACAACTGTGATCCAAGTACCATCAGAGTTCCTAGGAGAATTAAGCGGTATCCAGATAGGATTAACTGTTTCAGGTACGTTCCAATGGACTTTTTACTTAGCAATCGCAGCTACTGCCCTGTGTATAGTCACGAGAATCCGTTATCACAAAGCAGTTATCATGGCAAAGCCACAAACTTTAACGAATCCAAAAAATAATAATTTAGGAACAACCACACCCACGATTTGATAACGTATATGCATAATTAAGACTATACCAAGGGAATTTGGATTAAATTTTAATCCCAAACGATTAGCAAATAGCATAACATCTGTTTTCTTCTTTGAAGATGAACCAAATGTAAGGGAGGAAATTTACAACAATTCTAAACTGCAAATCACTATTTTTTATTCACAAGTATAATATGATATTTAGCAACTTCACATAATGATATGTTTACCCCAGATCTTATTGTATTGATTTTTTGGAGTTTTACTATCATTACTATAGTACTTTATGTTGGAGTTATGTGGAAAAGTGCAGTAAGCATTCTATTCAATCCAAGGATAATTAGAAATATTGTTTGTCTTTTGAAACTTGCAATCACGAAGATAAACAAATCGATAAAGAAAATACTCAACCTTCCAACTATATTCAATAATTCGAGGGTTAGACCCATAGTTTTTACTGAGATTACACCAGTAAAGACCTTGCTCAGATCTATCCTCAATCCAGATATTATTACAACGCACGTTAAATTCAAAATATTGGATGGATAACTTAGACTAACAAGTAGGGAAGATCAGATCTATGATCAAACGTTCCAGATTAGACATCTACTTCGACATCCTCACAGTTGTCGAAAGAGGGTTCACAAAGCCAACGGAGATAATATACAAAGCATACCTTTCTTGGGAAATTCTTAACGAAGCACTTCCAATCCTTGTCACAAAGGGGTTCTTAATAGAAAAGTTGTTGAAAAACTCAAAGAGATATGGTATAACTAATAAAGGCCATAAAGCGATTTTCTATCGCAGAACATCTCTAGAAGGATTTGATTGAAAAAATATCATTATCTAAAGATGACAAGTGCATAAAAAATATGGGTACAACATAATTTACGGCTGGATACGTTATATGCATAATTAAGACTAAGAGAATTGGGGATTAAATTTTAGTCCCAAACCCAGTTAATTATTCCAACGTTCCCCATTGGTTCTGGAAATCCTATGTTTAATTTTTCCTAAATGATTAACTATCCAAATTTCCCAAGAACTTCTAACTTCATAAAAACAATTTTTACCGCTAATTAAGAATTATGTTATGAAAATTATGTTTCAATTCCCAGTTCAAGAGCAATTAATCGAAAGAGCAAACAGGATTTCCCTATTTCATTTAATTTAAAGCAAAAAACCAATATAATAAAAATGAATAAACTATAACATCTAACATGCAACAATTATTCGTCAACTAGGGAAAAAAAGATTCTTCATAGGGAGTTATAGATGTAAGAGTTGAATGATAAAGAGGAGCTTGTAAGGAAAGGATATAATATTCTAAGTGAAAAGTTCCAAAAGAATCGTCCCCTTTTCGATATTGGTATAGAACTTGAAGCATTTAGAGCATTGTTACCAAAGAATGCTAAAGTGCTAGATCTTGGTTGTGGCACTGGTGTTCCGAGAACAAAGTTTTTCGTTGATTCTGGATTTAATGTAACTGGGATTGATCTCTCAGAAAAGATGGTTATGTATGCAAGAAAAAATATTCCAGAAGCTACATTCATTCAGCAAGACATGACAACAATCGACTTTCAAGAGAACACCTTTGACGGTCTAATCGCTTGCTACTCAATCATCCATGTACCTAGAGAGAAACACGCCTTACTCTTTAAAACAATTCATACAATACTGAAACTCGGTGGAGTAATGTTGATTAGTTTAGGTTCAAAGGAATGGGAAGGAACTGACAATTTTCTTGGAACAAACATGTTTTGGAGTCACTATAGTCCACATAAATCTCTACAGATGATGAAAGATGCAGGGTTTCAAATTATCTTTGATCGAATGATTGTTGGTGGTGGAGAGAAACATTATTGGATCTTAGCGAAAAAAGGAAATACTGATCTTTCAAATAGATTTTTTCAAATCTATTTAGAATTACGCGAAGATTTCGAAAAACAAGTTGATCTAGATTTTAATTTTTCTGGAATCACTTCAGCAAATTCCATTGTTTTTTGATCTAATGTCGCATAAGATAAAGAAATCTTTGTTTTTTCTTTAATTCTATATAACTACTAGGGGAGTATTTTGGCTAATTTGAACTTTCCGTGTAGTGGAGACGTCTCCCGTAAAAAACCCTTTTTTTTTATATTAGTCGTTAGTTATTTTAGGCATGTTTTTTATATGATCGTGGATAATTCTCTATTTAGGTGATTATTGTTGAGTAGTAGTGAAACAACAATTTTTTCTGGTACGCGTTCAAAAGATCAAATGCTTCAAACGAACATACCTGAATTCATTGTGAAAAAATATAACCTCAAAGCAGGCAATAAATTGGAGTGGAGCATACGGAATGCCCATGGTGCAGAGATTTTAGCTGTTGTACCAATAAAGTGATAAAAGAATCCTTAACTTTCCCCTTTTTTTTGCAGTTAACAAATACAAATTATTCTTACAATCTTTCTATATTAATTGTTAACTAGTTTTTCTCTTGGTCATGACGACATAAACCCGTTAAACGATGAGAATGTATAACTTAATCATAATTACATTAATTAGACAATAGCATTTTTTTCTATCGATTCATTAACGAGTGCTTTATCATCATTAGGTTTTTTCACAATTTTAATATTTAACATTTTATTTACCAGATTTCCGACAACGAAGGATATCGTAGCTCCTAAGACTATTGATAAAATGAGGTAGTATATTCCGAAGACTTTTAGTCCTGAAATTTGGAGGAATATTATCGCTGAAACAACAATTTTTGAGCCATTAACAATAAACTTATTTATGATAAATCTGCGTGAAACCCTAGCTTTAGCTAAACCAGAATCTAACATTGTCTTCAAAACGGCATTCACCATCATAGTGTCGACACCTAAACTGCGGGCGAGAATTTTTACACCAATTCCTCCTGCAGTCTTATACATGGGCATCTTAGCTTTTTCCGTTAATTTAACGACTGTCTCACTGAAAAGTTTCTTCGCTGCTTCTGATGTTATTCCACATTTTTCACAAGCAGAGGCTTTCCGCGGCCATTTTGCTTTGCACTTTGGACACTTTTTTCCCCCCCAATGTTTTTGAGCTGTTTCATACATTCTCTTCATCGTTTCTTTAGGGACATCGCCAGGTTTTAAGAACTCTAAACCCTTTGGAAGTGTACCAAGATCAAGTAAGCTTTTTGGATTAACTACCGTATTTATGACCTTTGCTATTTCTATTGTTTTGGAAACTTCTCGTACTGCGCCTAAAACAGTTAAACCTGTTAGAACTGTACCAGCTGTTGCAGCAACACCGACTACTGATGAGAGGAGGTTACCGCCTATTTTTATATAAAGTGGAATGCTTAATTCATAAGTTGAGACAGTTTCTAAGATCTCATAGGATAACTTACCGGTGACTCTATAGGCGCCTTCAATTAGTTGAACACCTGCTTGTTGAAGATAAGGTTCAAGATTCTGAAAAATGGAATAATTTAATGTTGTGTGCGGTTGGGTTAAAATGTTAAGTTCATAGGGTAATGAATAGATTACAAAGTCAAGATATGTAAACTCAATTTCGAAGCGAGATACTTTAATGTCTGAAGAATATGTGTTGGTCCATTCAAGAAAAATATGCAGTTCTTCTTTGCTATTAATCATGAGAGCGGTTGACTCTTCATTAGCATCAATAATATTAATATTGTTGATTTCTATGGTTACGGAAATATTTTCGTCTTGCATGGAAACTTTAGATGATCCGACAGCATTAACTGTTAATGATAAGCATATTGCAATAACTATGAAGGACATAAAATATAGCTTGCGTTTTAACATGACTTATTTAACTCCTTCGAAAAATACATCTTTACATTTGAGCGTCTACAATTATTAACGGATTATTAGAGATAAACTTAAAAGCATTTTTTCGAAAAAGAGCAATATGAAATAAGATCTTGAATTCTTGTTAGATGAAAAATCTCTTTTTATTCTTATCTCGAATGAACCATTACTAAAAATCAATATTTTGATTAAAAGTAAAGAACTATCAGGATATTTAATCAGACAGGTTATTGATGCTAAAACTTTCCACTTCGAGAAATCTAGCACTCAAAATTTTGAATACTTTGGTAATATCATAAATAAAAAACTGTAGAAAGAGATGTGAAGATGTTATTGTAATGTCTACTAGAAATAATACGGAATTTAACCCAGTAGAAATTATTAAAGATACTAAACTCAATATTGCTGAGGTTATTCATCAAACAGAAGATTACTCTTTAAGGGTTCTACTTTAGACTTTGGAGAATCGGAAGAAGCTTGATGAGATGAAAATTAAGATTATTACGTGAACAGATGCGTTTATAGGCGCGTTGGTTTAGACTTTTCTCATTATCCGAAATCACTTGAGCTATAGAATAATGAAAAAATGAAGATGATACGGGCAATGCTTCCCTATACTAAGAGTATCTCCCCTGCTGAAAGTATTATTGCTTCGACACTTCGATTGTTCTGTGAAGGGTTAAATGTGACCGGTAAGATTTTTTTTTAATGATGACAGAAACCTCAGCTATTTCTGTGGACAATAAAGTATGGTTATAACTGGAAAGGGTAGAAGAGCCGATATTGCAATGTTAATAAAACCGGTTAATACTGCTAACTTTCAATGGAACTCTATGAGATTATAATTAAACACAAGAAAAAAATTAGAGAGTTATAAGAATTTAAATTCATAATTAATGAACTAAGAATGTACTATTTGTTTAAAACTAGGCCTATCCTGCCATGTTCTATTACATCTCAAACAAGTTTGGAAACAATTTAAGCTTAATGGAGATGAAATAGGAAACTGGAATTTAGTCAATACGAAAGTGTTCAGCGGTGGACTAACAACTTAAACGGTGGAAAATACGAAAAAGCTTGTTTGAAAATGTTGAAGGAGTATTGCAACGATTACAATACAAATTCAGATGAATTAATACGAAATCGCTTAAAGGAACTTAAATCGGAAAACATGACAATCCGTTGCCATGCGGAAGATATGGTAATGGCGTGTTACAAACAACTTGTGACAACCAAACCGGGCACGGCAATAAATGTATATCGAAGAATTTGTAGTTTCTACCGTTACAATTTTGTAAGGCTTCAAACCAACGATCCAGGATACACAGTTCAAAGAGAACAAGACTACTTGGCAAGCAAGGATGAAACTCGCAAAAGGTGCGAACTACTCGACTTGGAAGGCAAAACGTATTTTACTCGTTTTAGCGGAAAGTTGTGGACGTTCAGGTCATGTAGCAAACCTTCGATGGAAGGACATTCAAGAGGAACTATACACTGACAAAGTACCGATGAAAATTTACCTTAAACATAAAGTCAAAACGGCAAGAAAGAAATACTTCACCTTCATCTGCAAGGACGCAAAGGAATCTTTACAGCTTTTGGTACAAGACAGGAATCTAAATGCTAACGATAAAGTATTCTCAACTACTTATAGTGGACTTAGAAAGAGAATAATGAAAGTGGCAGAACGAATTCGAATTTATCAAAATGGGAAAGGTAAACAAAGTTTCAGACTTCATACATATCGAAAATGAGGACAAACTACACTGGAAAAAGCTGGCGTTCCGTTAAACTGGGTTGACAGAATACTAAGACACATACCAAGGGGAGCCCAAGGAGCAACGTATTCATTGCCAGACGTAGAATCTATGCGAACAGAATATACAAAGGCCATGTCAAACTTGGAAATATACGAAACTTATGCAACTAAAACAATTACATCAATATCAGAGGAAAGGTTAAAGGACATTCTCATAAAATTATTTCCAAATAAAGCTGAGGAAATTCAACAACTTATCTCATAATGTTAGAAAATTTAACGCGAACTTCAAGTCAATCTACATAAGCCATTAGTTGAGACAATTTTCTTTTCTATAAGTTCTCGATTGATTTTGGAATTATTTTTCATTTTTTTTCCTATTGTATTAAAAATTTCAATAGCTATCTTTTACTACATGAAAAGTAAAAATATCAAACCACCAACGCCAACCGCTAATATGCATAATCCTATGAGCCAAAGAAAGCCTTTTAATGTATTTTTACTGAACAATTCTTTGAATAATTCAAAAATTCCGAAATAGATATAGATTCTTAAACTACGGAATCCCTTTCTCAAACTCCCTTCAGGATCTACGGCTTGTACAGAATTCTTCAAAATTACACAAATGATAACAAATCCACAAGCTACAACAATTCCAACAAAATATAGAGTTGGCATCAATGTTGCTTCAATCAATAAAAGGAATCCTAAAAAACTTTGAAGAATTTGTTCGTTTATGAAGATAAAAGCGAGAAGATATACTAGTGATCCGCCTAGAAATATTATCAGAAGTTCCCACCAATACTTTAACACTTCCTTCATTTTTCTCATCTTCATCATTATATGTAGTACTTGATACATAATTTGTACTTAATTCATTTAATAATTATAAAACTAATTTATTTACTAAATTAGTATCTTAAACTTATAAATAGTGAAAATCAAAATGGATTGCAAACTTATTAGCGCAATTGTTATTTATACTCTTTTTGAAGATGGATGATATGGATGTGAGTGAGTTCATTTTCATTTATCATCATCTTTGTATATTCCCTTCATTAATTTTAAAATTTTTTTGTCGATATTTATTGTTTTGATGAGATATGTATTATACGTCGTGAGAAACATGAAGATGGATATGAAAGTAATCCTATCCAACTTTTTATACCAACAATGATTGAAGATCTAAATGCGAGAAAAAGAATTGATGCCACGGAAGAAGGTATAAGAGAACAATATTTTAACGCCTTCAACCCAACAATAAATGAAGGATTTTTCGCAGATAAGGTGATCATTGTTGAAGGTCCCTCAGAGCAGTATTCACTACCTATATATGCAAATGCTTTTGGATATGATTTAAATCGACATAACATTTCTGTTGTCCACTCACATGGCAAGGGTCAAATGGATCGTTTATTATGAGTATTTAATGGCTTCAAAATTCCTACTTACTTATGGTTTGATGGAGATAAAGGTAACAAAAAGAAAAGAGCTTGCGAGGAAACGATGGAACTTTTAGAATTACTTGGTGAACCGATTAAGAAAATTGAAAGTGTGGAAACTAAGGTATCAGACAAATACGCTGTACTAGAATATACGTTCGAAGAACTTTTGAAAGATGAACTTGCAGATTATGAAGAAATTATTAAACAAGCAGGAGAAATACTAGGTCCTACTGGTAAGCTCTTAAAACATAGATTTATTGTAAATACGCTTAAACGGAGAATTGATTGTGGAGAATCACCAGAAAAGGTCTTGCCAAAAACTCTAATTAAAATTGTTAAAAAGATTGAAGAATTAAAATACACTGGAAGCATCCTCGAAAAAATGTAAAAGGGCTATACATAGTACGCACTATTAAACGAAAAAGATAAAAAAGGGGAGAGTTGCGGGGAGTCAACGAGTGATGTCTCCAGCAGTACCCATAAATGTGGTTTTACTGGATTCTAGAGACATTTAGTGAATCCCTAACTTACGTTTTCTAAAAAGCATGATGTCATTGGATATGCAAACATATTCAAAGCTAGCTTCTACTGATTGTCTAACCAGTAGAATCAATTACAAGAATAGTCGGGCTGGTGATATACTCTACATTATCGCCAGTTAATCAGAAGAATCTTTAAATAACTGTTTTTCCAGACTCTGAGTAAGGAAACCTATGTTGGAAATAAAACATGGTATCGAATAGTTGAAATGTGATAAAACTTGGTCATATAGGCCTACTTATGTTTATAAGATGCCCTAAGCTTATTAAATCTTGATTGTTGCCAATAAGTACCGATTTGGAGAACGAACCGTAAATGTCTGAAGAAAAGTACAATAAATTGTTAGATAAAGCTCTATCTGAGCTTCCTAAAAAAACTAAGAAGAAGGAACGATTATCGTTACCTGAACCATCAAGTTCAATGTCAGGAAATCGTACCATTTTACACAATTTTGCGGATATTTGTAATCGTTTAAATCGGGATAAGAATCATTTTTTAAAATTTTTAGTCGGAGAATTAGCTACAGCAGGGAATATTGATGGTGTAAAAGCAAGTTTTCAGGGAAATTTTAATTATCGAGTCTTTCGAAAACTTTTAGATAGATACATGACTGAATATGTTTTTTGTCCCATTTGCCATCAACCTGATACAGACATTGTTAAGAAAGGACGATTTTTTCATTTAGTTTGTGAAGCTTGCGGTGCTACTTCAGCTTTAAGAAACATATGATGTAAAACTACTTTGATTCATTCAAAAAATCTTTGGGAGAAGAAGTTTATGAAAGAGATCTGTATAAACACAATAAAGCAAGGGCGACATGTTATTATTGCTGCTTGTGACGCTGAATTGTTAGACAAGTCTTTAGAATATGGGAAAATAAAATTTATTGTTAGAAAAGATTTCTATGGTGGATCACTTGTATTTCTTGAGGAAGCTATGGAAATACTAAAGATGGGTACGATTATTAATTTAGTTGGAGAACAAATTGTTAATGGCGCTATAAAGTGTGGTATAGTCCATCCAGATTCGATTATTGATATCTCAGGAGTTCCTCACGTTCAGATAATGCGTTGATGCATATCCTTTTTTTGTGATTACCAAAACTTAGCACTTTTTTTTATTTAATCTATGTATAGCATATGCGACTGAATTGAAACATAGATATTGTTAAGAGAAAGAATTGGAGTAGAATGTAAAATGTTGATTTTGATTGTTATTTAGGATTTACCACCTGATGCAAGATGGTTTATTCTATCGAAGTATACTTCAACTTAAATAGTGAGTCTTAAATGCAGAGATGTTTTTAATCTATAGTACTCAAGTATCATAACTAAATGTTTTCAGATACATTTTTCTAAAAACAACTAATATGAATATTTTAATGAAATATTGAGGTTACTAGAATTCAATGTCTAAAAATAATAATATTCTAGATAAACGGAAGAGGAAGAAACTTGATAATAAACTGCGAGTAGTTGAAAAAAGGGACCGCATTCTCAAAAAAGATCGTACATCTGATCGAGCAGTTTTTGAAGAAGTTTTTGATAAATCAACACTTATGGTTCTTTACAATCTCCTCAATCTAGGTATAGTTGAAAGTATATTTGGAGTTGTCAAGTCAGGAAAGGAATCTAGAATATATCGCGGTGTTGATTCTGAAGGCCTAATTATTGCATTAAAAATATACTTAACTGTAGCTATAGAGTTTAAGAAAATGCTACCATATATTCAAGGTGACCCTCGTTTTAAGCGTATTAAGAATACTAAACGAGCTTTAATCTATGCATGGGCTCAAAAAGAATTCAAGAATCTTCAAAGAGCATATGCTGCAGGGATTTATGTTCCAAAACCTATTCATGTTAAAAAAAACGTGTTGATAATGGAATTTATCGGTGAAGGACATATTCCTGTACCAACTTTAAAAGATAAACCTCCAAAAAATATCACTACAGCGAGAAGAATGTATAAATTGATAATTAGTGATGTTAAGACTCTCTACAATAAAGCCGGATTGGTTCATGGAGATTTAAGTGAGTATAACCTCATGAATAAGGACGGTGTACCTATCATTTTTGATATGGCTCAGTCGGTTCTCGTTGATCATCCAAAAGCTGAAGAGTTTTTGTTGAGAGATTTAAATAACTTAAACCGTTTCTTTAAGAGGACAGGTGTAGAAGTTAAAGAGACGAAAAAGCTTTACAAATGGATTACAAAAGGTGAGTGATGAAAGATGCATATGAAGATACCTCTTAATCGTATAGGGGTTCTCGTTGGGCCAAATGGTAGAATCAAGAGAGAAATTGAAAAAAGATTTGATGTAAAGGTAGATGTAAATAGTAAGGCTGGAGATGTAGATGTGACTAGAGCCACAATTAAATCTGATCCTAGTGCTCTTTTTAGAGTACGGGATATCGTATTAGCTATTGGACGAGGTTTTTCTTCTGAAAACGCCTTCAGGCTCTTTAATGAAGAAATTTCTTTTGGTATTCTTGATCTTCGTGATTATCTGGGGAAGTCACAAGCAGATATTCAAAGAATTAAAGGGAGAATCATCGGAAAAAATGGTAAAACTAGAAAAATTATTGAAGAATACACTGAAGCTAATATCGCTATTTATGGACATACTGTCTCAATTATTGGTGAATTTGAGTCCTTTGAGGTCGCTAAAGATGCGATTGAACTTTTAATTCGTGGAGGTCTTCATAAGAGTGTTTATAGATTTTTACAGTGGAAGAGAATTGGTTTAAAGAAGAAAAATATGGAGATATGGAAGCCTCCTGCATCAAAATTTGCGAAAGAGACCGTGTAGGGTCTACTTACCTCATAATGACGAATTTATAGGTCGTGTATTGTCTCCTTTAAATCAAAAAAAGATTATTTTACTTCCGCTTGTACGCTTTTTGTTGATGGAGTAGAGCTTAAAGATAATCATTTAACATTCAGCTTTGCAGTCATTGCTTTTATTGTTGCTATTGAAACTCTCATAGCATATGAAAACATTGATGTGTCTCCAAAGCATTGTAAAGAATGTAACCAACCTATTTACTCTGTTCATCAAAAGTTTTTAGATTTCTATGAAAAATATACTGGGAGAAAAGAAAATAGAAAATTTGCGAAATATCTCTATAACCGAAGATCAGGCATATCTCATAGAGGAACGCTACTTGAATCCGATAAACAAGCAGGATTCGAATTAATGGATTCCGTAGAACTTGAAAACATTATTAGATGGATTCGTGTTTGCCTGGTTAATTGGTTAGTATCTAATCCTAGTTAGCACCATAAATGCCTTGTTTTCGCTAATCCAGAAAAATTTTTTGTTGAAATCCTGTTGATCAAATGAAGAATTGATATATGGATCTTGAAGGAGTTATAGCGCGCTAGGCTACTTTTCAATAGATTATTGATTTGGGATTAAAAATTTAGTCCCCAAACACATTCAAGGCCACCAAGCTAGCTAGTTAGGTTTTGTAGTTATGTGTCGCCGAGCAGATCACTCAACAACTCAATGGTCACTTCTTCCATAGCGAGGCTACACTGCTGGGTGTAGTCCGTGGCTGTCAATCACACCCGAGTTTTGAAAGCTTCCTTGAGTGATGGATAAAAACCGCCCAGTACAGCCATAAGCACGGCTAATTTCAACGCGGCGAACCATGTCAGGTCAGCACTAATCAGACCCTGAGCGACCGCTTCTGGGAACAGGTCGGGAACGACCCACGCCCAAACGAACTTGAATACGACCATCGAAATGACAAAGATCACAACGACACTGACGAGGATGGAGGTCCCCCTTTTAACACCTTCCTCCACCTTTTTTTCTATTTCTTTTTCCATCTGTTTTTCTACTTCTTTTTTTAACTCGTCCATTTTAGTATCCTCATTTCTTTTCCTCTTCTTCCGACATATTCAACGCAACATCAATAAGAAAATCGATACTTAAAGAAGATGTTTACACTGTAAGATAGTGCATTCGCATGTATACATTTAATTCAAAACGAATTAAACATTTTTTAAAAAATAGAGGTCGACTTTGATTTCTATTGTTTGAGAACATTTACGAAGAGATTTTTTGGGTTTGGGGATAATTTTTTATCATCACACATCTATGTGATTAAGGATAAGGTGAACTTGCATGCATGAGGAAAGTAAACGGAGCGCATTAAAAGCGATTAGTTGGAGAATAATAGCGACATCAACGGGTATGTTGTTAGTGTATTTTTTTACGGGTCGAGGGGAACTGATGGTAGGATTCGGGATAGTCGATGTTGTATTGAAGCTATTCCTCTATTTTCTGCATGAGCGGGTGTGGAACATGACGGAATATGGCAGAATCCTCGGTGGTAAAGTAACGTCGGCTATGCGGTCTCCTCCAGTCACAGCTCTACCCTCTGATACCGTTCGAAGTATCATTCAAAAAATGATCACCTTCGACATCGGTGCGGTTATTGTCGCGGATGACGACAAACCTATTGGGGTAATCACTGAAAGGGATATCTTAGAGTGTGAGCTAACAATCAGTGAAGATACCTATCAAACGATTGTACGAGAGATTATGTCGTCACCCATCATCTTCGTTGATCATGATACATCGTTAACAGACACACTGAAACTCATGCGTGATAAACATATCCGACGGTTAGTGGTCAGTCAAGAGGACAAAATAATGGGCATCGTAACAGAACGGAGAATCCTCGCGTCTCTCATTTAATGGGTTTAAGTTTGGGAATTAAAAAATAATCTTAAAGTTATTATTTGTAAAAAATAATAATAAATGAAATTAAGAAAATATCAGTTTCCATATCTCTATTATGACTGGTTTTAGTGTTGGAATAAGCCAAGGTGCATTCTCTTTAAACCAGTTCCATCCCTTTTGAATTGCACCAGCATTATTATGTTTTATATCTTCTTCAAGTATATCCAATCTTCGGAGTACTTCTCGTTTAAATTCGTTTGATACATCTTGTGAATTCTTAGTTAGTTCTTGTGCTTTTGGAAATGCCTCATTCATTTTCTGATTTTAAAAAATTCTATTAACGTAACTTTTTTTTTAGTAAACTAGTGCACTTAAAAGATTTAATGCAATAGATTTTAGGAAAATAGGTTAACGTTTTAAGTTGATTGATATAATAAACTAGAAACTAACGAAGAAAAGGTTATAAGATAAACAGTTGTGAGGGACTTCACATCATGGAGCTTAATATACTACTGCTTGGACTGATAATCTTAGTTAGTTTTATAGGACATATTATCTTCAAATATACTAAGATTCCTGAATCCCTCTTCATGATATTTATTGGTTTAGCGGTTGGACCAGTCTTTAAATTGGTTGATCAATCGATTTTCATGACGTACATGCCTCTTGTTTCGACAATAACTATGATCATAATTCTTCTTGATAGCGGATTCTCTTTAACTCTTGAAGGGGCTGTTAAAAATTTAGGTAAAGCTATCAGATTAACGCTCCTGGTTCTAGTTTTTGGTATGATTCTAATCTCTACTTTTATGTATTTTGTGATAGGTTGGGATTTGTTTCCATCTCTCTTTTTAGGTTCAATCTCGTCTGGAACTACAACCGTTGTCATCGTTCATCTTCTTACAAGATTCGACGTTCCCGAGATTGTTAAAGATACTTTGATTTTGGAATCGATCTTAAACGATGTCACGCTTATTACAATGTCAGTTATTCTCTTGCAGGTAATCAAGATTAAAACATTCGATTTGGGTCAAATTGTTATATCTTTTCTTGGACCCATCGCTATAGCCTCCATTCTTGGATTAACATTCTCTTTGATATGGGTGGGTATCTTATGGAAATTGTATCGAGGAGATGAGTTGATATATATCTTCACATTAGGTTTTCTTTTCACCCTATTTGTTATCGTAGAAGTGGTCGGTGGAATCGGTGCTTTGGCAATATTAATCTTCAGTCTTACACTTGGAAATTTACCCACGATTATTGATACTATTCAAGATGAATTGATTCTTCGAAAAAGAGTTCTTTCAGAATTTCAAATTGAAACGTTTCAATTTCTCAGTCAACGCTTTACGAACATAACGCGGGAAATAAAACATACCGAGATCCACTTTTCATTCATAATAAAGAATTTCTTCTTCGTCTATTTAGGAATCATCTTCAATCTTGATAATTTAAATACAATATCACTCGTGATTAGTGGCGCAATTATCTTACTTATGTTGGTAAGTAGATACTTTAGTGTTAGAATTTCAGCTTGGTTCGATCCAGAATTAAAAAAGTTTACACCACTTATGACACTAATGATAGCGCGAGGTTTCACAGCAACATTTGTTTCTCTTATGCCTGCTTCAGAGGGAATAGAGATACCTCATTTAAAAGAGATAACATTAATTTTGGTATTATTGACAACATTAATCACAATGACTGGAACAATATTTTATGAAAAACTAGTAAATAAAAAGGAAGATCTTCCAACTAAAGAACAAGATTGAATCATAGTTTTCAATCACATTTTTTTCTCTGAACAGTTACTAAATGCAGATACATGTTTGATTGTGAAATGAAAATCCCGTAGCATATTCATCTATCCTTTCAGTATTATATCTTAAATTTGTAAAATAGTCTTTTAAAATAAAATAATATTACTCACTTAAAGTGGGTCAAGAGAAAAGTAGATTAATCAATTTTTTTTCTCTTATTATCAGTTTTAATCAGTTTAATTTACCATAATTCTTATAGTTTCTTAGGATGGATTTCACTATCTAATTGGATATCTATTCTGACAATCTCAACTAACTGAAATGTTGGAATTCTAATGGAAGAGCTTTAACCAGATGTATGGGATCAGAAAGCTAACCAAGTCCTTATCCTTTAAGAGTTAATCGATTTACCTGGGATACTTTTTTTAATAGTTGATTTCCTTCATTAACATATTCTTCTAGTAAGTTTCTATATTTTCAAATTTTAAGCGAAGAACATTCTTAATTATACTTGAGATATATTATATAACCAAATAATTTTAAAACAGATTATTCAATTAAGAATAGTATAAGAATGAAGGAGAAGTAATAACTGTGGAAGTGAGTTATTAACCATGACTAGGGCAAAATTTAATTTTTCAATGCCAACAAAAATCTTATTCGGAGTTGGAACGATATCTAAAGTTCCCGATTGTTGTAGAGAACTTGGTATTCAAAAACCACTATTGGTAACCGATCAATTTCTATGTGGAACAGAATCTTTTAAGGAAACACTGGAAAATTTAAAAGACCATAACCTTGATCCAAAGGTTTGGGAGAACGTTATCCCTGATCCAACAGATGTAAGTATTAGTAAAGGAGCAGAGGCATATCTGGCTAAAGATTGTGATGGAATAATCGCCTTTGGAGGTGGAAGTTCCATGGATTCTGCTAAAGCTTTAGGCGTATTAGTTTACCATGAAGAAAGTGATATCAAAAAGTTTATTGGAGCTAGTGCTGAATCTCTAAAAGGGATTCCTCCACTAATTTGTATACCAACAACAGCGGGAACAGGTTCAGAAGTCACCAAAGTATCGGTAATAACGGATACTTCAATTTCACGGAAAACACCATTACTTGATCCAATTCTATATCCAAAGATCGCTATTCTAGATCCTAACATTACTATCACAATGCCTCCTCAGCTTACAGCAGCTACAGGGATGGATGCGCTCTCTCACGCTATTGAATGTTTTACCTCAACAATGAGGCGAAACCCTATCAGTGATGCTTTGGCTCTTGACGCAATCAAACTCGTTTCTGAAAACCTTAGAGGTGCCGTATTCAATGGAAAAGATGTAACAAAACGTACCAATATGAGTTTAGCTTCTTTAATGGCGGGTATTGCATTCGATAATGCCGGAGTGCATCTTGGACATGCTATTGGTCACATGCTTGGAGCTAAATATCACATATCTCATGGGGTAGGGTGTGTTCTTTTGTTACCAGAGATTTTAGAAATTATTTTACCTACTAGAATAGATCAACTTGTAAAAATGGCATCCTCCTTCGGAATCAATACTTTAAATATTTCAAAGAGGAAAGCTGCAGAAAAGACAATTAATGAGGTGTCTCAATTGATGAATGACATTTGTATCCCAAGCTTAGCTGCGGTAACAAATACTTCTCTAGATGATGTTGATTTACTGGCAGATTTACTGCTTCAGGAAAACAGGCTGGTTTCATTAACCCCTCGGTCTATCACAAAGAAGGATTGTGTCCAGATGTTTAAAAAAGCATTTAAAAGAAAGAATTAAAAGCCAACTTTAGAACACTTGCTATGCACTAAATTAGGTATAGATACTTTACCTTACTATAATTAAAAGAATGTACCTTGTGAAAGTTCAGAAAAAATGGGCTAATTACCATCTTTATTCAAAGTCTAGTGGGTGAATTATTCATTGAAGAAAAACGTCTGGGTATTCATCTTTTTAATCATAGTCAGTTTTTCAAATTTCACTTTCATTTCAATTGCTACTTCTGATGGATCAATCAAGAGAACCTATTTGTACAATTCAAAGATAGTTTATACCAATCAAGGTGAAACTGACATCAACCTTGAAAATAATTCTCACTTTTTTAATGTTTTCATGAATACAAGTTGGCAAACAGTCTATTTATTAACAGTGAATAAGCCGTATGTATGGCATTGGGATGATGATGGAAACCCTCTGATTAATGTAAATATTTCTTCGATACCTTCAGGAGAAAATGTAACAATAACCTTTTCCATGCAAATTATAAAACATGAACGAGAGATACCTAACATTAACTTTACAAGTTCTAAAAACCGAGAAGATATAGACTTAGAATTCAAAGAAGACTATCTTCAAGCTGAAGGCAGTTGGTTAGTAAATGATGTAATGTTGAGATCGCTAGCCAATGATATTTGGGTTGACGGAGGAGAGACTGAGAATATCTTAAAAATAGTGACCGACCTTGCAGATTGGGTAGGGCAGAACATTGTTCCTGTAAATCATGACGTCCCCTATTATCCAAATCAAACATTAATAACGAAAGAGGGAGATTGTGATGACCAAGCAAACCTCCTCATCACCCTTTCTAGAATCCTTGGAATTCCCGCATATTTACAAGTTGGAGCTATTAGAAAATATGGAAAAGATGAAGGAGAAGCTTGGGATGGACACATAAAGAGTTCTTTAATTAATATTGGATATCATGGTTGGGCAATGATCTACATTCCACCTTGGGGTTGGCTTCCTTTCGATATGACATTAGGCTGGAAGGAGAATACATTAGAAGTAATCAACTCAGCACCTATTTGGAATCTGGATGGGATTAAGATACTGGATATTGTTAAAAGTGATTGGGCAGGTGATGGTAAAACCCAGAAGGAAGAATACCTCAAAAGTCAACTTTATATTCATTATGAAGATGAATTAATCATTCAAGAAGGAGAAAATATATGGGCAAACTTGCCTATAATGTGGCCCTACGGAGTATTTTTAGTAATAGGTACTTCCATAGTCGGGATTTTCCTTATTACAAGACGGAAAAGAAGAAATCTAAACATTTCATCTTAGAAAGCTACAAAATAGATGAATCGAAAAATCTAATGGTTATAGATAGATTTACGTCAGGAGATTTCTCTTGATGAATCAAAAAACGTTAGGAATTGTTTTTGGAATTAGTGCAGATGCTATTTGGGCATTAGAAACAATTATCGGAAAACTATTATTTTAATGAAGTGTACTTGATGATAATAACGTAACTAGAAAAATAATTTTACATTCTAGACTCAATCCAGAGCATCAGCACAATTACCTTGAGAATGATGCCTAAAGTTTCGTCAACAAACCTAAACTTTTCTGATTCCTATACTGAAATTCTGTTTAGTTATTTAGGTTTGGAGCCTATTAAGACAGCTTGAACCTGAACCTGGTATCTGCGTCCATCGTTCATAGCAAGTTTCTCTCCTGCCCAGAAACCTTTGCTCCCAGTGGAAAAATTCTTCTCTTTGAGTATGAGTTCCAATTTCTTACCATCAATAATTATAGTTGCTGTGTTCATCTATTGATTTTACCTCCCAGTAAAATTTCACTGACTTTAATTGATCTTAGTTAGGATTTAAATTTTAATCCCAAACCTTTCCTCATAAAAACCCAATTTTTTGTTTACCGTTTATTTAAAGATGTGGTGTAAAAAGAGTGTGCTAATCTAGAGTTTCGTTGAGGTGCAGAGGTAGTGTCCGAGTTTATCTTCAATGGAGATGTTAATAAATCCAGCATGTTTTAGACACTGTTTCATTTCTTGCTTTTTAGGAAGTGCATCATGAGTGATGACTGCTGAAATACTATGATGAACCTTTATTTCAGTACTGCTGAGAGCATGAGCGATAATGAGTTTGCCACCAGGTTTTAGCACAAGGTGTATGTAATATAGAGCTTGTTCTTTGTTCTCAAGATGCGGAAACAAGCCAAAACAGGTGACAGCATCAAAGGTGTCTGAAGGGCAATCAAGTTTTTCCACATTTTGAAGTTCGATGGAAACGTTTTTTAGATGAGAATATTTTGATCGACATACCTGAATCATCTTTTCAGCATAATCGATTGCGGTGATAGAACCCCCAGGACCTACAGCTTGAAGCAAGAAGGGGATCAATATTCCAGTGCCGGTGCCGACGTCGAGAATATTTTGTCCAGGTTTTAAACTAAACGTGGGTACAAATTTTTCAAGAAATGTGGTAAGCTTTGGGGTGTAAAATTGCTCATCCCAAGTACCCGCTGCATTATTAAAAAATGACCTACGCTTCATCATGCCGAGACTGTCCTACTGTTCTATGAAATTATTTATTTGTTTGTTTACCGAACGTAGTTAAATGTTTATAGTGCAAACGGACCTTAACGGTTTTCTTCTAACACGCCCCAACCTAAAATAAAAAATGAAGAAAAGGTTCTTGGGTTTTGTCTCTTAGGTCAACTTCATGCAAGGGTCAAAGACGGGGATGTGAAATGGCGCTGGGAGAAGGATTTTAGCATGAATTTGCTGGTAAATCTTTAATTTTAGTTAGACACTATAGCGCGAACTATACCCGCTTTTGAGTTAGGCTTGTAGGTCTTGGATTCCTTGTCTCTTGTCCATTTCCTTTATTAGGAGCTAGTTATAAGATGCATACGGGATTCTTCTAAGAGGTTAAAGAAGTGTCAGGCATCAAATTCAAGGTTCTTACAACTCCTACGTGGTTCTTAGATGAAATGAAAAAATTACTGCCGCAGAATTGTGAGTTAATCACATCCGAATCCAGGCGTGAAGAAGATATTTTACCATTAATAGGTGATGTTGACGTACTCGTCGGTGTACGGGCAACACGAAAGGTGATTGAGAAAGCGAAAAAGTTAAAGTTGATCCAAGCACTGGGAACCGGTGTAGATAGAATCGATATTGAAGCAGCCGCAGAGAGGGGAATAGTTGTATGTAACGCCGTGGGTCTCAACGCAGTTCCTGTCGCTGAGCATGCCATGTCTTTGATGTTGTCTCTTGCAAAAAATGTAGTCAGACATGATAGGGAGCTCAGGGGCGGAGGTTGGCGTGCGCAGAGGATTCCTTCTGTATTACTTCGTGGAAAAACGTTAGGTATAGTTGGTTTAGGGAGTATTGGAATAGAGGTTTCTAAGAGGGCTAAAGCCTTTGGAATGAGGGTTATTGCACTAAAACGGACCCCGTCTGAGGAGCTTAAAATCAAGCTGGGGCTAGACTTTCTGGGAGGCCAAAGCGATCTCCATCGAATCCTAAGACAGTCAGACTTCGTGATCCTGAGCGTTGTACTTACTCCTGAAACAAGAAAGATGATGGGTGAGAAGGAACTTAGAATGATGAAGCGGACTGCCTATTTAGTAAACATTTCAAGAGGCGGAGTAATAGATGAGGAAGCCTTGGTTAATATTTTAAAGGAAGGAGGAATCGCTGGGGCGGGACTAGACGTTTTCGAGGTTGAACCGATAAATCCCAACAATCCTCTCCTAAAAATAGAAAATGTTGTGCTGACTCCTCACGTCGCTGGGGGTGGTGGAATGGAAGAGCTAAAGAAGGAACGTGTCGAATTTATAGTTGGAAACATAGAGAAAATGATTAGCGGTCAGAAGCCTGAAAAAATAGTTGATCCAACTTTAAAATATGTAATCAAAGAATATTGGTCATTTTTGTGATAACGCCTTAAGAGAAGTAAATTTTTGACTGGATAACTAATTTCATTGTCAATAACGTATTTGATGTGTGTATATAAGATAAATAAACATTACAACACCTAAAACCTTGAAAGAGATCTATGATAATGCAGAATTGAGAGTGTTAAACTAGATAACATCATTTTTAGCGTGTTTCTTTAACCATTTAGCAACAGCACGTGATATTTTACTAGGGGTTTGATTAAGAACATACACGTCATATGTTTGAATCTTGATTGTGGGTTTATATTCTGGCATGAGGGCATAAGTGACATTTTGAAGAACAATTTCTCCTTCAAGATGTTTTTTTACTAAGATCTCAGAATCATAATGCAGAGGGATACTG
>SDBT01003828.1_pt1 | contig 25854 bp, 19 predicted proteins | sample 2277101 | NCBI WGS metagenome assembly SDBT01 (sample SAMN10404973, study PRJNA504765) | marine sediment metagenome | isolation source: marine sediment core GS10_PC15, 103 cmbsf | place: Arctic Ocean: Southern Knipovich Ridge | collected 2010 | reverse complement strand
CGCATCCAGGTAAACAGCGCTTCCGCCGCCAGGCAACTGAGCACGCACAGCCCAACCTGGATCACGGCGTGCCACCGGAAAATGAAGAAGGCCATGCCCAGCACCGGCGCCAGGCCGATGATAACGTCAATCATCATCCGGCGGGTCGTGATCGAGGCGTCGGAAAGGTGAGGCGCCGGGGCAACCTGAATGGCCGGCGCGTCCGGGGTCGCTTCCAGCGCTGGCTTTTCAGTTCCCTGATTGTTTTCCTCGTCTGACGCCATTGCTTAAGCCGTTTTTGAGGTTGCAGCGGTTTGCAGCATTACTTTTCCCTGACGGATAAGCTGAACCAGCGGGATGCTGGCCGGGCATACGTAAGCGCAGCAGCCGCATTCCATGCAAGCCGTGACATAATAACGTTCAAGGAGGTCCAGTTTATCGGCCCGTGAGGCCAAGGCAAGCTTCGTAGGAACCAGATTCAGCGGGCACACGTCCACACAACGGCCGCAACGCACACAGGCCGTTTCCGCGGCCTTGCGGACCTCCGCCTGGGTGAGGACTGTGACGCCGCTGTTCCCTTTGGTCAGCGGTGTGTCGAGATTCCCGACGGTAAAGCCCATCATGGGACCGCCGGCCACCACCCGCGCCGCCTCAGGAGCCAGCCCGCCGCAAAACTCAATCAACTCACGGAAACTGACGCCGATGGGCGCCAGCAGATTCTTGGGTCGCTTGACCCCCGCGCCCGAGACGGTGACGAGACGATGGGTGAGGGGCTTGCCACGTATAACTGCCCGAGCCAGGGCCGCGACGGTGGCCACGTTGAGCACGACCACCCCGACGTCAAGAGGCAGCCCGCCCGTAGGCACTTCCTTGCCAAGAACGGCGGGCACGAGCTGCTTTTCTCCGCCCTGGGGATATTTCGTTTTCAAAATCTGTACCTGGACTGGGGTTCCCTCGGCGGCTTGGCGTAACGCCTCGATGGCCTTTGGCTTATTGTCCTCGATACAGATAAGCACGTCCCGGGCGCCGATAGCGCGCCGGGCGAGCAAGGCGCCGGAAATTATCGGCGCCGGGGCCTCGAGCATCAGGCGGTAATCCGCCGTCAGAAATGGTTCGCATTCAGACCCGTTGATAAGCAAGGTATGGATGGGCTTCTGCTTGTTCGGCGTCAGCTTGACGTGCGTCGGGAAGGCCGCGCCGCCTAGGCCGGCCAGCCCGGCCTGACGGGCGGCGTCAGCGATCTGTTGCGGCTCATATTCCTCGAACTTGCCGGTGGGCCATTCTCCGCCGAAGATGTCATCGAAAAGGGCTTGGCCAGTCAGAAGCTGTTCCGCGGCGGCCGTAATCGGCACGACCTGGACATGGCGGCCATTGGGAAGGGTCGTCACCGAAAGTCGCGCGGTGACGCCAGCTACGCTGGCATGAACCGGGGCGGAAACAAAGGCCTTGGCTTCGCCCACCACGTCGCCCGCCGCCACCTCGGTTCGGGGGGCAACCGTGGCTTCACAGGGCGCGCCCAGATGCTGGAGCAGGGGGATGTGCACCCCTTCGGGCGTGGGCAAGACCTCGATTGGAATTTCCGCGGCAAACTCTTTATGCTCGGGCGGATGAACCCCGTAGGCGAAAGTGCTCTTCTTTCCTGTCGCAGCTACGGTCATGACAGTTATGCATCTTCCCTTTTGCGACGTTGCCGCAGCTTCGACACGGCCGCTGGAATGACCAAGCCCAAGCCTAGCCCGATCACAGCGCCCACGAATTGGCCATGCCGGTTTTCAGCAAAACAGGCAGCCCCGGCAATGGCCAGCAGCACCGGGACCAGAAACAGGCCCGCCGAGGCCAGAACAAAGCGCCAGCCGTGCAGCGGCCGACCCTCCTGTTCATCTTCCACCGGACAATCCCGGCTCAAACAGCCTGAACAACTTTGACTTGCCGATTCGCGATGCATACTTATCCGGCGTCACCCCGCCTGCTTGCCACTAAGGCCCTTGCAGCGGATGCCTTGTGAGCAGGCCAATTGAACTGATCATTTAGAGAACTGCAGTCACACAATTCAGCAACTGAACTATAACTATATCATGCGCGGGGCCGGTGTCAAGACCGCAGCGTATCTGACCATTACCGCACTGGCCCCGGCCCTATTTCCTGCGGCATAATTCGTTGTGCGCACGGCAGGATTTTGCGATGGACTATTGACACGGTTTAGCAGGCTGTTACCTTATATTTTGCCCCGGATGCCGGGCCTTTTTCGAAATTTCGAGGAGACAGGTTGATGAAAGACGAGTCAGAGGTCATTGAGTGTATTTTTAACCGCCGTAGTATTCGGGCGTTAAAACCGGACCCCATTCCGGCAACCGATATTGAACTAATGCTGCGCTGTCTGGAGGCAGCGCCCTCCGCCGGTAATCTGCAACCGTGGTTTTTTTATGTGATCAAGAATGACGCGCTCAAAAAAAAGCTTTGTGAACTGTCTTTTGAGCAAAAGGCGGTCGAGCAGGCGCCGGTGGTGTTCGCGATATGCGCCAAGCCGGCAGAGTCGGCCGCGGAATACGGCAAAACGGGCACGGAGCTCTTTTGCATTCAGGATACGGCCGCGGCGGTGCAGAACCTGCTGCTGGCAGTGCATGATATGGGTTACGCCGCGGTGTGGATCGGCGTGGTCAAAGAGGCGGAGATTGCTGAATGCCTGGGCTTGCCTCGGGACGAGCGACCGCTGGCGCTGGTGCCTGTGGGCTTGCCCGATGAAACGCCCGAACCCATGGTCCGAAAAGGCTGGCGCCAGGTTTCAAAGGTCATTGAATAATCAGCCCGCCACTGAACCTGCGATGCAAATTCAGCGACGGGGCGACATTTTTCCCGTTTTTCGCTTGCCATTTGGCCCGTGGGGTCGCATTGTACTTGGCTCTGCGCAGAAGCTTGGCGGCGCGTGTTGCTTAATATTACAAGATCTTATTCTACAGGAGGATAACCCATGAGCGGGCAGATAGTCACCATTGACGGCAATGAAGCGGCATCGTATGTGGCGCACAAGACGAACGAGGTCTGTATCATTTACCCGATTACCCCCAGCTCAGCGATGGGTGAACACGCCGACGAATGGTCCAGCCAAGGCCGGCCGAACATCTGGGGCACGGTCCCCGAAGTGGTGGAGATGCAGAGCGAAGCGGGCGCCAGCGGCGCTTTGCACGGGGCACTGCAGACCGGCGCGTTGGGCTGCACCTTTACCGCCTCGCAGGGCCTCCTGCTGATGATCCCGAACATGTTTAAGATCGCCGGAGAATTGACCCCGGCGGTCTTTTACGTCTCGGCGCGGACGGTGGCAACCCAGGCTCTGTCGATTTTCGGCGACCATTCCGACGTCATGGCGGTGCGCTCGACGGGCTTTGCTCTGCTGGCCAGTTCCTCGGTGCAGGAGAACATGGACATGGGGTTGATCGCCCAGGCCGCGACTATCGAGAGCCGGATACCCTTCCTGATGTTCTTCGAGGGTTTTCGCGTCTCGCACGAGGTGAACAAGGTCGAACTGCTGTCTGACGAGGTTATCCGCGCCATGATTGATGACGACTTGGTCTTTGCCCACCGGCAGCGGGCAATGAGCCCGGACCGGCCGATCATCCGCGGCACCGCGCAGAATCCGGACACGTTTTTCCAGGCCCGGGAAACGGTCACGCCTTTCTACCTGGCCACGCCGGACATCGTGCAGAAACGGATGGATCAGTTCGCTGAACTGACCGGCCGCAAATACCGGCTCTTCGACTATCACGGCGCCGAGGATGCCGAGCGAGTGATCGTGATTATGGGCTCAGGCGCCGGAGCGCTGGAAGAGACGGTTTCCTGCCTGACCGGCCAGGGCGAGAAAGTCGGCATGGTCAATGTTCACTTGTTCCGGCCTTTCTCCGTAAAGCATCTGCTGGCGGTGTTGCCGCCGAGCGTCAAGAAGCTTGCCGTGCTTGATCGCACCAAGGAGCCCGGCGCGATCGGCGAGCCGCTGTATCTCGACATTATCGCCGCGTTGAACGAGGGGGTTGGCGCGGGCAAACTGCCGGCGATGCCGGCGGTTATCGGCGGCCGCTACGGGCTCTCCAGCAAGGAATTCACCCCGGCCATGTGCAACGGCGTCTTCGCGCAACTGAAGAAAGACAATCCCAAAAACAAGTTCACCGTCGGCATTGTTGACGACGTGACCAATACCAGCATCGAGTACGACGAAGATTTCAGCACCGAGCCGGACAACGTCATCCGCGCCATGTTCTACGGGCTGGGCGCCGACGGTACCGTCAGCGCCAACAAGAACTCGATTAAGATCATCGGCAGCGAAACGGACAACTATGCCCAGGGCTATTTTGTTTACGACTCGCGCAAATCGGGTTCGCAAACGGTTTCGCACCTGCGTTTCGGGCCGGAGCCCATCCGTTCGACTTACCTCGTCCAGTCAGCCAACTTTGTTGCCTGCCACCAGTTCCAGTTCCTCGAGAAAATCGATATGCTCGGCAAAATCGTCAAAGGCGGCATTTTCCTGCTGAACAGTCCATATCCAGTGGCCGAGGTCTGGGACAAACTGCCGCGCCAGGTGCAGGAACAGATCATCGGCAAAGAGTTGAACTTCTATGTGATCGACGCCTATGAGGTGGCCGGACAAACCGGCATGGGCACCCGGATCAACACGATTATGCAAACCTGCTTCTTCGCCATCTCGGGAGTTCTGCCGCAAGATGAGGCTATCGCCAAGATCAAGGACGCGATCAAGAAGACCTATGGCAGCAAGGGCGAGGAGATCGTGCAGAAAAACTATGCGGCCGTGGACCAGTCCCTGGCCAATTTGCACAAGATCGAGGTGCCCGCCGCGGCCAGCAGCCAAGTCGAGATGCCGCCGGTCGTATCACCGGCGGCGCCTGATTTTGTTAAGCAGGTGACGGCCATGATGATTCAGGGCCACGGGGATAAGCTGCCGGTGAGCGCTTTCTCGGTTGACGGCACCTGGCCTGTGAGCACGACAAAATGGGAGAAGCGCAATGTCTCGCTGTCGGTGCCCATCTGGGACCCGGACACTTGCATTCAATGCGGCAACTGCGCGTTGATCTGCCCCCATGCCTGCATTCGGGTCAAGAATGTGCCACTAAGCGCTCTGGCAAGCGCGCCGGCGACCTTCAAATCCGCCAAGCTCAAGGGTCGTGACGCGCCGGAGGACCGCCGCTTTACGTTGCAGGTGGCGGTCGAAGATTGTACCGGCTGCACCCTGTGCGTGGGCGTTTGCCTGGGCAAGAACAAGGCGCAGCCCGGGTTGAAAGCCATAAATATGGGGGACAAGCTGCCTATCCTCGAGCAGGAACGCGCCAACCTTGAATTCCACGAGAGTCTCCCGAACATTGACCGTGGCGAAGTGGACGTAACCAGCGTCCGGGGCGTGCAGTTTCTCGAGCCGCTCTTCGAGTATTCCGGCGCCTGCGCCGGCTGCGGCGAGACCCCGTATGTCAAGCTCTTGAGTCAGCTCTTCGGCGACCGCGCCATCATCTCGAACGCCACCGGCTGCTCGTCAATCTATGGCGGCAACCTGCCCACCACGCCCTGGACCGTGGATAAGAACGGACGTGGCCCCACTTGGTCTAATTCACTCTTCGAGGACAATGCCGAGTTCGGCATGGGTTTCCGGGTCACGGTGGACAAGCATCGCGAGTATGCGCTCGAACTGCTCGACAACCTCGAGGCGGACCTTGATTCCAAGCTGCTGGCGGAAATCCGCCAGGCCAGCCAAACGAATGAGGCCGAAATCAATGCGCAACGCCAGCGGGTAGCCGCGTTGAAGGAAGCGCTTAAAAAGATTGATAAACCCGATGCCCGCCGCCTCGAGATGATCGTGAATAATCTGGTCAAGCGCAGTGTCTGGATTCTCGGCGGCGACGGCTGGGCCTATGACATCGGCTACGGTGGGCTGGACCACGTGCTGGCCAGCGGTCGCAACGTCAATATGCTGGTTCTCGATACCGAGGTGTATTCCAATACCGGCGGTCAGATGTCGAAGGCGACGCCGCGGGGGGCCGTGGCCAAGTTTGCCGCCGGTGGCAAACGGACCAGCAAGAAGGACTTGGGCATGATGGCGATGTGCTACGGCAGCGCGTATGTGGCGCGGGTGGCGATTGGCGCTAACCCGCGGCAGACCATCAGGGCTTTTACCGAAGGGGAAGCCTATGACGGTCCATCGCTCATAATCGCCTACAGCCCCTGCATTGCGCATGGCATCAACCTGGTTGACGGCCCGCAACAGCAGAAGCTGGCGGTTGACAGCGGCCACTGGCTGTTGTTCCGTTATAACCCGCTGCTCGAAGCCGAAGGCAAGAATGCCCTGACCCTCGACTCGAAGGCGCCGAAAATCCCGCTCAAGGACTACGCTTACAACGAGACCCGTTACAAGATGCTCACGCGCAGTAAGCCGGAGATCGCCGCGGAGTTGATCAAGCTGGCCCAGGCCGACACGGACAGGCGCTGGCGAATCTACGAACAATGGGCCGCGCAGGAGGTTTGAGCATATTCTCTCACTCACATACTCACATACCACCATACTCACACACTCTTAGAGGAGGAGTCCAACATGAAAGTCAAAGTTGATGCCGACCTGTGCAATGGCTGTGAAACCTGTGTCGAGACTTGCCCGGAAGTCTTCGAGATGCAGGATGACGTGGCCGTGGCAAAGTCGGCGGACGTTCCGGCGGCACTCGAAGAAGCCGTCCGTGAAGCCGCGGAGGACTGCCCAAGCGAAGCGATCATCGTCGAATAATTGTCCCCCCAGGCTGAACGTAATTGTCTGGTGGACCTCTGAACAGGCCTGCCGGCGCCGGTTTATGCCCGGCGCCGGCAGCTTTGTTTTAACTTGGTTTATCCCCTGCCGGCAAACGCCGGGAAGCCTCTAACTGTGTGCGGCCGCGATGGAAGTCATTCCCCAAGCTGAACTCGAACTGTTGCGCGATTTGGCCAAGCGGGTGCGCGAGATCGCCCATGACCCACTTAACCTCGAGCGTCAGCGATTGTGGCGCTTGCACAACGAGCTGCGGCCCGAGCGGCCAATGGTGCTGGCGGAACTGGGCGGGGTGATGAACGAAGTGGAAGTGGAAATCTCCGCCGTGTGTCAGCACGAGTTGGCCCGTGGCTTGGAACGGCATCTGCGCATCCAAATCTATAATTTCGAGACACTGCGCGATGACCGCGTCATCCCCGGCTGGCTCGACTGTAACTGGCGGGTCGGCATCGGCGGCTATGGCGTGGAAGTTAAACGCCGGCGTGGCGATAACGACGGAAAAATGGGCAGCTACACCTGGGATCCGCCCATCAAAAAACTGCCCGATGACCTCGATAGACTTCAGTTCCGCGAATGCGCGGTGGACCGCGAAGCGACTTTGAAGCACAAGGCCTGGCTCGAGGAAATCTTTGCCGGCATCCTGCCGGTGCGGGTCCGCGGCGGCTTCTTCTGGACCATGGGCCTGACCTGGCCGGCCATTGACCTCATCGGCCTTGAACAGTTGATGCTCTACATGATTGACGAACCCGCGGGCCTCCACCAGTTGATGGGGTTTCTGCGGGACGATCACCTGGCCATGACCGAGTGGCTCGAAAAGGAAGGCCTGCTGACCCTGAACAACGAATACGACTACATCGGCAGCGGTTCGATCGGCTATACCGGCGAGCTGCCGCAATCGGATTATCCAGAAGGAATGCCCGCCCGCAGAAAAGACCTGTGGGTCCTTTCCGAGTCGCAGGAAACCGTCGGCATCTCACCGCAGATGTTTGCCGAGTTCATCTTCCCGTATCAACTGCCGATCATCGAGAAGTTCGGCCTGTGCTACTACGGCTGCTGCGAACCGGTCGAGACGCGCTGGGAGACGCTCAAGACCATCCCGAACCTGCGCAAGGTCTCAGTCTCCCCCTGGTGCGACGAGGAAGTGATGGCCGCAGCCCTGCAGAACAACTATAATTACTGTCGCAAGCCCAACCCCACCCTGATAAGCTGCCCGCAATGGGATGAGGAATTGATCCTCGAAGACCTGCGCCGGACCATGCGGGTTGCCGGCCATTGCAACCTCGAATTTGCCATGAAAGACGTGCATACCGTGGCTAACCAGCCCTGGCGACTCGCCCGCTGGGTCGAGCTCGCCCGCCAGGCCATCGCCGGGTAGCCGCCGATTGTCGAGCGGCGCTCATGATCCCACCCGGCGGTCGCGACCTGCTTAGTGGTACTTTGGGAGCCAGTCGCGCTGGGCTTCGAGGAGGTCGTCGCAGAGGCTGCGGATGTCGTCAATGCTCAGTTCAGCGGCGGTATGCGGGTCGAGCATGGCGGCCTGGTAGATGGCGTCCTTCTTGCCTTTCAAAGCCGCCTCGAGGGTCAGCAGTTGCACGTTGATGTTGGTGCGGTTCAACGCGGCGCATTGCTCGGGCAAATCCCCGACATAACAGCCTTGTACGCCGTTGCGGTCAACCAGGCAGGCGAGCTCGACGACGGTCTTGGCCGGCAGATTGGTGATCAGCCCCGTGTTCAGTACGTTGCCGCCGATGCGGACGGGCGCGTCGGTTTCGATGGCCGCCATGATGTAGGAGCCGTATTCACCCGTGCGTCCGTGGCTGAGTTTGGTGTTGTTGACCAACTCTTCGCGCTGCTTTTTCCAGCCGGCAATCTGGCTGATGCAACGGCGGGGGTATTCGTCCAGGGGGATATTGTACTGGTCAATCAGTTCGGGGTAATTGCGCTTGATCCAATAGGGCATGTACTCGGCAGTGTGCTCAGACGATTCCGTGACGTAATAGCCGAACTGAAGCATGAGTTCGAGCCGCACCAAGTCATGGTGTTCGGCCTTGCCTTTCCCGCGTTCACGGCGGATGAGTTCCGCTGCATGTTTCTTGATCAACGGGTAGAGGTCTTCGCCGTCATGGGAGATTTCGAGCAGCCAGCCCTGGTGGTTGATGCCGCCGGTTTTCCATTGCAGCCGCGGATAGTCCGCCGGGTCCAGCCCGACCGAATGGAGCAGTCCCCGGGCACAGCCTTGGACGGAGTGGCATAGACCGACGCTCCTGATGCGGCTGCCGTGGAGCATTGCCCCGGTAATCATGGCCAGCGGGTTCACATAGTTGAGGAACCAGGCGTCCGGGCAGACCGCCTCCATGTCGCGAGCGAACTCGAGCACCACGGGGATGGTCCGCAAGGCCCGGAAGATGCCGCCAATACCCAGGGTGTCGGCAATGGTCTGGCGCAGCCCATACTTCTTCGGCACTTCGAAATCAATTATGGTACCCGGGTCGTAGCCGCCGACCTGGATGGCATTGACCACGAAATCAGCGTCGCGCAGCGCGGCCTGGCGCTCGTCCTGGCCGAGATGAGCGGTGATCTGGGCTTGGCCGTGGTTGATATTCTGATTGAGGTTCTCGAGCATCAGCTTCGAGTCGGCCAGGCGTTGATCGTCAATGTCGTAAAGGGCAAAGTGCGAGTCGCGCAGGGGTTCGGTCAGCATCGCGTCCCCGATGATATTTTTGGCGAAGATGGTACTGCCGGCGCCCATAAAGCTGATCTTTGGCATTTAAGCTCTCCTCATGGTGTTGGTTCCACGGCGGCATACAAGTTAAGCTGAATTTGCCGCGATGCAACCCCGGACACTGCCTATGGTGAAAAAGCATGGGGAAACGGAAAAAATCTCCCTAAGAATTGCTAATCTGCTGATGCCCGGTTATGTTACTTGGTAATTTTAACCAGGAGTTTTGCGATGAAAGTTCTCCGCCGGAGTTTTACCCTGATCGAACTGCTGGTGGTGATCGCGATTATCGCGATCCTGGCGGCGATGCTGCTGCCGGTGCTCAGCAGGGCCAAGGCCCAGGCGGTTCGCGTCCTGTGCATGAGCAATCTCAAGCAGTGCGGCTTGGCCATGCATTCTTACAATAATGAATATGAACGTTTTCCGGATAATCTTGGCTATGACCCCACGTGCTTTCTTTGCGACTGGCCGCGGCGCTGGGATATCCGGCCGATGCTGAAACCGCATCTCGGCGATCTGGGTTTATACAAGTGCCCTAATATGAACGGGGCTTGCGATATTGACGACCCGGCCGTGTGGCGTACTTTCGGGTCTTACGGCACGTATATGTATATGGTTGACCGGATCCAGCCGGACTTCGGCCGGCCTGGGGAGAGGTCACCCCCATCGCCTCAAGCCGCGAAAAATTCCGATACCTGGGTAATACTCCAAGACCGGATGTTCGACGATAACGATACCCGCACCGAGCAGTCGTACAACCACGGCCCTGGCGTCCACGTCAATTGGGCGCCCAACCATCCTGCGGCGGAAACGATCCACGGCCCGAACCCCGCGGGCGCCAATCTGGTCTTTTATGATGGACATGGGGAATGGAGCAATTTTAACGCGCTGGACACGGTGGGCGTCTACACCGGCGCCTGGATGGTTTACTCCAAGCTGCCCGTTTACTGACCTTCCCCCAGCAATTCCCGGAGCACCCCCCGGGCCTTTGCCACAAAGCCGGGCAAGGCCTTTTTCACCGCGGGAGTTAATTGCGCCCCGAAGTTAAAGGGATTCTCAATTTCCAGGGCGAGAATGCGGATTATGGCAGGGAAATCAATCCCCAGGCGGGCGGCCAGATGAAATACCTCGGGCAGCCCGGCATTATGAAGCGAAGGGGCCACGAGCTTGGAAAAGTCGCGCTGCGAAAATTCCAGGATCGTCCCCGGCGGACACTTCCCCGTCATGATCGAGTCCAGAAGAAGGACCCGCCCGTACCCCGCCATGATATCCATGAACACCAGGCCGGACTCGATAGTCTCCACCACATCTACCTTGCCGGCGAATTCTTCCTTGAGACCGCGGACCGCGAGCAATCCCGCCGCATCGTCCCCTAAAAGGTCATTGCCCAAGCCAAGCAGGAGGATCGGGCATGACCGGGAGTTCATCGGCGGATTTCCCGGATCAGGGTTTTCGACTGGTCATAGATCCGGGCCACGAGGGGCATTTGTCCAGGCAGGCTGTGGGTGGCGCAGGCGAGGCAGGGGTCATAGGCGCGGAAGGCCATCTCGACCATGTTAAGCAGCCCGTCGTTGACCACGCCGCCTTTGATCATGCCTTTGGCCGCTTTCTCGACCGACATGGCAATGGGCGCGGAATTGAAATTAGTGGCGACAATCAGGTTCACCTTGGTCAGGATGCCGTCGCTATCGGTGCAGTAATGGTGAATGAGCGTTCCCCGCGGCGCTTCCACGATCCCGACACCCTCGACGGGCGTGGCCGTGGGTTCGGTGCGGACGTCGGCACTGGTAATTTCGGGGTCTTCGAGGAGTTCTTTCATCCGTTCGGCCGCGTACAGCGCCTCGATCAGCCGTGCCCAGTGGAAAGCGAGCGTGGCATGGGCGGGCTTGCCGCCCAGTATCTCATACATCTTTTCGTAAGCCGTCTGGGCCAGCGGCGTGGCCATACCGTCCGCAACGTTAAGCCGGGCCAGCGGCGCTGCCCGGACGACCCCGCTGTCGGCGCCGTCCACAAAGCCTTTCCAGCCGATCTTCTTCAAGTATGGGAAGGTGATGTAACTCCACGGCTCGACGTGCTCGGCAATGTGGTCGAGATACTCGCGGGGCGCGAACTTGGCGATTTCCTCACCGTCCGGGCTGACCACCCGAACCCGGCCGTCATAGAAGTTCACTTTGTTGTTCTCGTCCACCAGACCCATGTAGTTGGTCTTGTGTGCGTAAGCATCGTTTAGAACCAAGTCTACATAGTCCTTGTTCTTGAGAACCACGTCGTCGAAGAGATTCAGGGCGAACTGGGCAAACTCGATGGCGAACTCAGCCGTTTTAAGGAATTCTTCCCGTTGCTCTTCGCTGATGCCTTTCGATAGGCCGCCAGGCAATCCGAAGACCGGATGGATGACCTTGCCCATCATGGTCTCCATCATTTCCCGGCACTCACGCCGGACACGGATGACCTGGCCGGCGACCTCGAGTCCGACTTTGCCGATGACGCCGAGGATGTTGCGCTCGGCCGCCGGCGCCGTCGGGCCCACGACGAAATCCGGCCCGCCAAGGAAGAAGAAATGGATATAATGGTCCTCAACCATGAAGGCGCTGTACGCGAGTTCGCGCAGTTTCTTTGCCGCGGGCGGCGGCTCGACCTGCCACAGGTCGTCCAGACATCTGGTCGAGGCCATGTGATGGGCCGTAGGACACACTCCGCAAATCCGCGAGGTGATGCGCGGCATCTCCTCCGCGGGCCGGCCCAGGCAGAACGTCTCAAAGCCACGCAACTCCGGTACTTGAAAGAACGCGCGTTCAACCTCGCCCGCATCATCGAGGAAAATCTCAATCCTCCCGTGGCCCTCGAGGCGGGTGATGGGATTTATGGTTATTCGCTTGCTCATGTCTATTCCTTCTTTTCCTCAATGTGGGAGCGGCTACCATGCCGCGATTCCTGTTCTTTCCCTTTCTTAATCGTAATCGTAATCGTATTACTTGATCAGTCGTCGCTTGAGCAGTGAAACCGGCAGGCTGAAACGATAAAAGGTTCCCAGCGGGTCCACCAGCGAGTCGGCGAACGCCTGGGCCGTTTCTTCCGTATCGGCGGCGCCGCGCGAGGCGACCGCGCTGAGCATTTTCAGGCCTGGGTCTAAGGCTTCAGGCGTCGGCCCGAAACAGCCGCGGCAGGGCATGTTGCCGTTGATACAGCGTTCACCGCAGCCGGAGCGGGTGGCCGGGCCCATGCACAGGTAGCCTTGGGCGAGGAAGCATTCCTCGAGGTTCGGCGTGCTGGTCGCTACCCGCTTGAACTTCTCGATGGTCAGCTCCTCGGGCTTGGATTCGTTGCGCTTACAGGACTCGCACAGCGCTTTCTCCGGCGCCAGAACCGAGCCTTTCGGCGGCAGTTTACCCTCGAGAATCGCGTTTACCGCCCCCATCACCAGGTCAGGCGGCGGCGGACAGCCCGGCAGATAGTAGTCAACCTCGATCACTTCATCGAGAGGTTTCACATCTTTCCAGAACGTGGGCAGCTCAAGCTTATAGCCGTCCACCTCTGTTTCCAGTTGGGGCACCGTGCCGTCGGGATTGTCCACGCTGGGCGAGCGGAGATACTTGTTGGCGAAGATTTCCTCGCGGGTGGTGAAATTTGCCAGGCCCGGAATGCCGCCCATGTGGGCGCAGGAGCCGAAGGCAACTACCAGCGGGCATTTTTCGCGTAATAGCTTGACCCAGTCCTCCTGCTCGGAAAGGCGGATGGCCCCGTTGATAAAGGCGACGGTTACCTCCCCCGGCTTCCAGGCCTCGACGTCTTTACGTTTGAAGTCCAGCGCCACCGGCCAGAGGGCGATATCCACCGCGGCCACGACCTTAAGAATATCCTCGGCCAGGTCCACCACGGTCTCTTCGCAGCCGCCGCAGGACGCGCACCAGTAGAACGCCACTTTGGGCTTGGCCGCGGCTTTCTCAGGTTGTTTGGCTTCCTTGGGTTCAGCAGCCGTTTCCCCGGATTTCGCAGTTTCTTTCGCTTTCGCCATGTCGGTATTCCTATGTCGTTTCGCAGAGGGCCGCGATGTTTCCCTGCCAATTGAGGGGGCCCAGCGACCTCAGTTTTTCAGTGAAATCACGCACCACTTCGGCAAACAGTTTGCCTTCGGAGGCGGAAATCCATTCCAGCCGCACCCGTTCCTTTTCGACGCCGAATTGTTCGAGTAGGTTCAGGAGCATCGGGTAGCGGCGCATCGCTTTGTAGTTGCCCTCGGAATAATGGCAGTCGCCGGGGTGGCACCCGGCGATCAGCACGCCGTCAGCGCCGTCCTTCAGCGCCTTCACCACAAAGGTGGGGTCCACGCGCCCGGAGCACATCACCCGGATGGCGGCCAGGTTCGGCGGGTACTGGATGCGGCTGGTGCCGGCCAAGTCCGCGCCGGTGTATGAACACCAGCGGCACAAAAATCCCACGATTCGCGGTTCAAACTGTTCTTGAGACATATATCCTTTCTCCGGTTACAATAAATCAGGCATCAACCAGGATTCCTTCGATTTCCGAGAAGATCTGCGCGTCCTCGAAACCCTTCTGGCGAGCGGCGCCGGACGGACAGCCCGCCACGCAGGTGCCGCAACCTTTGCAAAGCTCCTCGGTGACTATTGAAATCTTCTTCTCTTCGTCGTAGTCAATCGCGGCATACGGACAATTTGAGATGCAGAGCTGACAGCCCGCGCACAAATCCTCGTTAATCTCGGCCGTAATCGGTTCGATGAGGACCTTGCCCCGGTCAATCAGCGAGAGCGCCCCGGCCGCCGCCGCCGCGCCCTGGGCCACCGAGTCGGGAATATCCTTGGGTCCCTGACAGGCGCCGGCCAGGAAAATACCGTCTGAAATCGCGTCCACGGGCGCCAGCTTGGGATGTTTCTCGAGGAAGAACCCGCCCTGGCCGCAATTCAGCGAGAAGGTCTTGGCAAGTTTATCTGCGTCCGCGCCCGGCTTCAGCCCGCCGGACAAAATAACCATGTCCACCGGGATACGCCGGACCATGCTCAGCAGCGTGTCCTCGGCAACCACAATCAGCTTGCCTTCCTCCTCCGGAGTTTCCGCCACGGCCGTTACCTCCGCCACCTTGCCGCGGATAAAGTTCGCGCCCTCGTCGAGCACCCGTTTGTAAAACTCCTCGTAACCCTTGCCAAAGGCTCGCACGTCAATATAGAAGTTGTAGACTTCACCCTCGGTCTTTTCCTTGACCAAGTGGGCGAATTTGAGCGAGTACATGCAGCAGACCCGCGAACAGTGTTCGAGATAGTTCTCGTCGCGGCTGCCGACACAATGAATGATGGCCACGGATTCCGGGGTGCGGCCATCCTTCATGAGGATTTCGCCGCCGGTCGGGCCGCTGGCGTGGCTGAGCCGCTCGAACTCGAGCGAATGGATGACGTTGTCCAGCCGGCCATAGCCGTAGCGGGAGATCTGGGCGCTGTCGAATAATTCAAAGCCCGTGGCCATGATGATCGCGCCCACCTCAATTTCTTCCGTGGTGTCCTCCTGATCATAGACAATCGCGTCGGCTTCGCAGAAGAGTTCGCAGGCTCCGCACTCCCCGGTCTGAAGGCGGACGCAGTTGGTCGCGTCAATCACTGGCTTGTTCGGCACCGCCTGCGCGAAGGGAGTATAGATGCTCGGCCTGGACGTCATTCCCTCGTCGAATTCCGAGAGCAGCGGCACTGGCTTCCGTCCGGCAATCTTCTCGAGCTGGACCGCGCGCGCGCCGGTCGGGCAAACGAAGGCGCAGGCGCCACAGGTCAGGCAGATGTGGGAAATCTCGTCGAACGGAGTGGTGACTTCGCGCGTCGGTCCCCGGCCCACGAAGTTGATCGCGCCCACGCCCATCAGTTCGTGACAGACCCGCGCGCACAGGCCGCAAAGAATGCAGTCCTCGTCTTCCTTGAGTTCAGCTTCGGGTTCCTCAACGCCAAGCTCGGCGGCCAGTTCCCGGAGTTTCGGCGACTCGGGACAGCGGGCCAAAAGCAGTTCCACGATGACCTTGCGCGCTTCCAGCACCCGTTCCGAAGCGGTATTGATCTCAAGACCGTCTTGCACGGGATAGGAACAGGACGCGGTCAGCCGGGAACCCCGCTCGTCCGTAATCTCGACCAGGCAGACCCGGCACGCGCCATAGGGTGACACGGCCCGATAATAGCACAGCGTCGGGATCTCGATTCCAAGCCCGCGCGCCGCCTCGAGAATGGTCTTGCCTTCCTCCGCCTCGACCGCTTGGCCGTTAATTGTCATCTTAACCATTATTTTGCCTCTCATTCGACAAGCACGATGTCGTTCTTATTTTGCGTCGGCGGCACGCCAGTCACAGCGCAGACAGCGCTTGGCTTCGTTGACCGCCGCCGCCTCGTCCAGTCCAAGTTCAACCTCGCCAGTACTCTTAATCCGTTCCTCCGGCCGCAGACACGGCATCTGGGGCCGACTGACAAGAACCTCGATTTCTTCCTCTGTAAGCTTCAATGGCTCAATTTCGGCAGTCGGCTTAGTGACCTCATAAGTGGGCGTCAGGTCTTCACCACGCAGATACTTATGGATAAACTCCGCGGCCTTTTTGCCGTGGCCCATCGCGTTCGTCACCGTGTTGGGGCCGCTAACCACGTCACCGCCGGCAAAGACGCCCGGTACACCGGTAACCAGCGTTTCCGGGTTGGCTTCGATGGTCTGCCACTTACTGACCTCAAGCCCGGGGGAATTGGAGACGAAAGAGATGTCCGGTTCCTGGCCGATTGCCGGCATCAGGGTATCCAGCTCAATTGTGAACTCGGTGCCTTTCTGCGGTTCGGGGCGGCGCCGGCCGCTCTGGTCGATCTTGCCCAGTTGCATACGAATACATTCTACGCCGGTCACCCGGTCATTTTCGGTGATGACCTTGGTGGGCGCTGCCAGGAAGTGCATCTTCACGCCTTCTTGAATAGCCGCTTCAACCTCAAGTTCGTCGGCGGGCATTTCCGCCTTCGTCCGCCGGTAGATGATATTGACCTCCCCGGCGCCGGCGCGCAGAGCGATCCGGGCGGCGTCTACCGCCGCATTGCCGCCGCCGATAATGCCAACGCGTTCGCCGACCTTGGCAGTTCCGTTGAGGTTAAATTCGCGCAGGAAATCAATCGCATCCTGGACGCCCTCAGCGTCTTCACCCGGAATATCCAGCTTCAATCCCTGGTGCGCGCCGGTGGCCACGAAGATGGCCTTATACTTTTTCTGCAGGTCCGCAAAGGTCATATCCCGGCCGATTCTGGTATTGGTCTTGATCTCGACGCCAGCCTTGCGCACCAGATCAACTTCCCAGTCGAGGATGTCTCGTGGCAGGCGATGCGCCGGGATACCGGCGTACAGCATGCCGCCGGCGACGGGCAAGGCCTCGAAGACGGTTACGGAGTAGCCCATCTTGGCCAAGTCCCAGGCGCAACTCAGACCGGCTGGACCAGCGCCGATAACCGCCACCTTTTCCTCATGTTTCTTCTTGAACTTGTATGACGGCGCCCCGTTTCCCCGCGCCCGGTCGGCCACAAAGCGCTTCAACGCGCGCACAGCAATGGCCTCGCCGCCCTGGCCCGAGGCGCACTTCAACTCGCAGGGGTGGTGGCAGACGCGACCGCAGATGCCGGCGAAAGGCGTTGCTTCATGGATAACTTTCAGCGCCTTGGCAAACTTGCCTTGGGCGATGTAGGCAACATAGCTGGGCGCATCTATACCAAGCGGACAGGTATGGTGGCAGGGCGCTGAAATGATTTCCTTGCACACCGCCGCCGGACATTTCTTATATTTAATATGCGCTTCATATTCGTCCCGGAAATAGCGAAGTGTCGAGAGCACCGGATTCGGAGCCGTCTGCCCCAGACCGCACAGCGAGGTGTCTTTGATTACCCCCGCCAGTTTCTCCAGCCGCTCGATGTCGCCTTCCCGGCCGCGCCCTTCGCTAATGCGGGTCAAAATCTGCAGCATTCGTTTCGTGCCCTCGCGGCAGGGGGCGCACTTGCCACAGGATTCGGCGGTGGTGAACTCCAAAAAGTATCTGGCGATGTCCACCATGCAGGTATTTTCGTCCATCACGATCATGCCGCCGGAGCCCATCATCGAGCCCGCTTCCTTCAAACGCTCATAATCGACAGACAGATCGACCAGGTTCACCGGCAGGCAGCCGCCCGACGGCCCTCCCGTCTGAACCGCCTTGAACCTTTTATCATCCTGGATACCGTCGCCAATATCGAAAATCATTTCCTCGAGCTTGATGCCGAGCGGGACCTCGGCCAAGCCGTTGTTCTTGACCTTTCCCACAAGCGAGAACACGGTGGTCCCCCGGTTTCCTTCGGTCCCTGTCTCCGCATACCAGGCGGCGCCTCGGGCAATGATCGGAGCAATCGTAGCCCAGGTTTTGACGTTATTGATGTTGGTGGGTCGATCCCAGAGACCCTTTTCCGCCGGGAACGGGGGCCGGGGCCGGGGTTCGCCGACTTTGCCCTCGATGGAAGCCAGCAGACCGGTTTCTTCGCCGCAGACAAAGGCGCCGGCGCCCTCGACGATATTTACTTTGAAGTTAAAACCGGAACCGAAAATATTCTCGCCGAGAAGGCCGGCTTCCTCGGCCTGAGTGATCGCCGTTTGCAACCTCTCGATTGCCAGCGGATATTCCGCGCGGACATAAATATACGCCTCATTCGCGCCAATTGCGTAGCCGCCAAGCATCAGCCCTTCCAGGACACTGTGGGGGTCCCCTTCGAGGATGCTTCGGTCCATGTACGCGCCTGGATCACCCTCGTCAGCATTACAGATAACGTACTTCACCTCGCCCGGAGCCTTCCGGCAAATCTCCCACTTCTTTCCCGTCGGGAAGCCCGCGCCCCCGCGGCCGCGCAGCCCCGAGTCCTGGACCTGCTTGATCACTTTTTCAGGAGTCATCCCCGAAAGGGCCTTACAAAGCGCGAGATAACCGCCGCGGGCGATATATTCGTCAATGCTTTCCGGGTCAATAACACCGCAGTTTCGCAGAATGATTCTTCTTTGACTCTTGAAGAAAGGATGCTCTTGGAAAGACGGAAGTTCGCCAAGCCCGTCAGTAGGCTGGCCCGAAAGCAGCGGGATTTTTTTGCCGGTAATGACAAGTTCCTCTTCATCCGTGCGATAGACTGCCCAGTCCTTGTGGAAGCCATCACCTTGGGCCAGGCCGGCCACGAGTTCCCGGGCCATGTCCGGCGTCATATCTCCGTAAGTGACCTTTGGTTTGCCCGGTTCGAGCACGTCCACCAACGGCTCTCGCTGGCAGAAGCCAATGCAACCGGTCCGGGCAACCACAATGTCCGCACCACGCTGCTCGACCTCATCGGTCAGCGCCTGGTACACGGCTTCGGCCCCGGAGGCGATGCCGCAGGTGGCCATTCCGACAGCGACTTTCGGCTTTTGCGGGTAGAGACTGGCTTCACCTTGCTTGCCCGCTTTTTCCAAGTCGCTCTGAGCGGCGATCTTCATCACAGCATATCTCCTGACTGATCATATTTCTTGAGGATCGAGGGAATCTTACTCTGACGTACGTGTGCATACGTGTCGTCATCTATTCGGATGGCGGGCGCCAGAGCGCAGCAGCCAATGCACCGCACCGCCTCGAGAGTGAAACGCTGATCACTGGTTGTTTCGCCTTCCTCGATCTGCAGTTCCCGCTGCAATTTCTCCAAAAGCATTCCAGAACCCTTGACAAAACATGCGGTCCCCAGGCAGACATTGACCGTGTGCCGGCCGCGTGGCTTCAGACTGAACACGTTATAGAAAGTGGCTACCCGCAGCACGGCGGACATCGGCAGGTTAAGTTGAACTGCCAGGTATTCGATCACGTCCCGGGGCAGGTAGCGGTATTGCCGGTTCACCTGCTGCAGAATGGTCAACAAGGCCCCGCACGCCTGGCCGTTGTAGCGATCCAGGATGCCGTCCACAAAGCCTTTGTCTTCCGGTTCGAGGGCGGGTGCTTCCGGGGGTAATTCAGGCAGGACGATCCGGTTCCTTACCGGGCAGTTCTCCATGCAGTCGCCGCAGCCGGTGCACTTGGCTTCGTCAATATAGCGGGCCTTGCGCTTGACCTTTACCTTGAAATTGCCTATATAGCCTGCGACATCCTCGACCTCGGAGTAAGTCATCAACTCGATGTTCGGATGCTGGCCCACCTGCACCATCTTCGGCGTCAGGATACAGGCGGCGCAGTCGAGGGTGGGAAAGGTCTTGTCGAACTTGGCCATGTGCCCGCCGATCGAGGGCTCTTTCTCGACCAGATAGACCTTCTTGCCGGAGTCGGCGATCTTCAGCGCGGCCTCGATGCCGGCGATGCCGGCGCCGACCACGAGAGTATTGGGGTTGACCGGGGCCTCGCGCACTTCCATTGGCTTGTGATACTTGACCCGGCGCACCGCCGCGGCAATCAGGCGCTTGGCCTTCGCGGTGGCCTTTTCGCGGTCCGAATGTACCCACGAGCATTGCTCGCGGATGTTCGACATCTGAAAGAGAAAGCGGTTCAGCCCGGCATCCTCGCAGGCATTGCGGAAGGTGTTCTCGTGCATCAGCGGCGAGCATGAGGAGACGACCACGCGGGTGAGCTTGTCTTCCTTGATGTCGTTTTTGATCAGGTCCTGGCCCGGGTCGGAGCACATGTATTTGTATTCTCTGACCTGGGCAACGCCGGGGAGCGTGCGCGCGTATTCCGCCACCGCCGCCACGTCCACGGTGTGCGAGATATTCGTGCCGCAATGGCAGATGTAAACCCCGATCCGTTCTTTGCCGTTGTTACTGCTTGTGGAATTCATGCGCTTTGCACCTTTTTTGCCAGCATAGCCCTAACGGGCGTAAAACAAGCCGAGAGGGCCAGTTCCTTTGGACTCAAGCCGAAGGCGGTCCCCATCAGTTGGGTGAAATACAACACGGGAATCTTGCAGTCGGCATCCACCGCCTCACCCGCCTTGCCCTGGTAGGCCTCGAGATTGATCTGGCACAGCGGACAGGCGGTGATGACGCAGTCGGCGCCGCCGGCTTTGGCATTTTTCAGGACCTTGCCGGTAAGCTCTTGGCCAATTTGCGGTTGGGCGGTCATCAACATGCCGCCGCAACATTTGGCTTTCAGCGGGAAAGGCACGGCCTCGGCCCCGAGCCAGCCAACCAGTTTATCCATCAGTTGCGGGTCCTCTTCATCATCAGCCTCGGCGAAAGGACGGCCGATCTGGCAGCCGTAATAGCACGCCACCTTCAGCCCGGTCAGCGGTCTCTTGACCTGGCGGCGCACGCTTTCCTCATCTGAATCCTCAGCGAGTATTTCGAGTAAGTGCCTGATCCGGACCGGCCCCTCGTAATCCATGCCGCCGGCCGCGAGGGCATTCTGAATTTCTTCCCGCAACCCGGCATTCTCCGCCAGGAGTTTGCTGCTTTTCAGGAACGACAGATAACAGCCGCTGCAACCGGTTACCAGGTCGCGGCCGGTCTTCTCGGCCAGGGCCAGATTACGCGCCGCCAGCACCAGGGCCTGTTTCTTATCCATTGCATTCACCAGAGTCGTACCGCAACAGTTCCAGTCGTCAAGCTCGACCAATTTGAGCCCGAGCACCCGGGCCACGCCCTGAGTTGATGCTTCGTAGTCTCGACTGGTTGCCAGCGCCGAGCAACCGGGAAAGTAAGCATATTCTCGCACTGCTGCGTCACTCATTTCTTCTTCTCCTCAACAGCGGCCAGCATCTTGCGCAGCCCCTTGATCCCTTTGATATTCTTGGGCAGGACGTGCAGCCTGCCGCGGAAGAACAGCTTCATTGCCAGCGGGGTCTGAGCCAACGCGCCGAACGGGTTTGTGTGCAGGAAGTAGTTGCGCATCATTTCCGCCTCGGCAAGCCGGCCGTGCCGTTTGATCGACTTGGTGAACACTTTGGCCATGGTGGCGCTGGTAGCATCCTCATGGCACAGGCCTTTTTCGGTTCCCAGCCGCTTGAGTTCATACATCACGTCGGTAAACGGGATGCCGGCCGGACAGCGGACCGTGCACAAGTAGCAGGACGCGCAGAACCAGACGGTGTTGGACCCGAGTACCCGCTCGAGCAACCCCGCGCGCAGGGACGCAATGATTTCCCGCGGGCTGTACTCCATGTCATCACTCGTGGGGCAGGACGCCGAGCAGGTCCCGCACTGAATGCACTGGTTGATCTTTTTGCCGTCCGGCAGTTCGTAGATGTGTTCGAGAAACTCTTCGCTGATCTTTTTGGTCTCGGTGCTGCTCACCTGTTTTCCCTTTTATGCTTTTAATTAAGGTACAGCAAAATCAAAACACACAGAACTAGCAATAATCATGCCAATTTCGTCCGTTCGCACCCATAACGGCAATAACCTTAACAAATGGAATCAGTAATGTTTTTCTGGGGAATGCCGAAGGGTGGCTATTGGCGGCGCCGGTTCGCGGGAATCCGTTAGTTTTGCGGAAATCCGTCAGGCCGGCGTCGGGCAAGCTGGAAAGAGAGGCTCAAGAAATATCGTGTTTGGCAACTTTGTCTCGAAAAGTAGACAGCTTCATGCCCAAGGCTCTGGCAGCGGCGCTTTTATTGCCGCCGGCATTTTCCAGGGCTTTTTGCAGGAGTTCCTGTTCGGTCTGCTGGATTGCGGCCTTGAAGCCTGTCTCCCCGCTAATGGATGTTCCTTGGATATCAGTCAATTCCGTGGCCAGCAACCCGGCGGTGATCACGCCGTTCCCCAGCAGAAAAGCGTGCTCGAGGGTGTGCGCCAGTTCCCGCACGTTGCCGGGCCAGGTATGAGACTTCAAAAGTGCCATCGCTTCCGGGGTCAAACTGAATTCGCGGTTCCCGGCAATGCGCTTGAGAAAGTGTGAAACCAGCCGGGGCAAATCATCAGGGAGTTCCCGGAGCGGAGGCAGGTTGATCCGCAACACATTCAAACGGTAATAAAGATCGGTGCGAAACGTGCCGGTTTCGATTTTCGCCAGAAGATTCTCTTTGGTGGAGGCGATAATCCGCACGTCAGCCTGAATCGAAGCGGTGCCGCCCACCCGCTCGAAAACCTTCTCCTCGATAACCCGCAAGAGTTTTATTTGCTGTTCCAACGGGATGTCATCAACGTCGTCAAGATAAAGTGTGCCTCCCTTGGCCATGTCGAACCTGCCCTTCTTCAGCTTGTCCGCCCCGGTAAAGGAACCTTTTTCGTGGCCGTAGAGTTCACTCTCGATAAGCTGTTGCGGGAAAACCGCGCAACTCACCTTGATAAAAGGGCAAGAAGCGCGGTGCGAAAGTTCGTGAATGGTGGCCGCAACCAGATCCTTGCCGGTGCCGGTCTCGCCGCTGAGGAGGATGGTGGCGTCTGTCCGGGCACAAAGTTCGACCATTTTTTTGACCCGGCGCAACGACGGGGAGTCCCCGATAATCTGATTTCTGGCCTTCGCCAAATCCGGTCCGGATTTTTCCGCTGCTGCCGTCGAGGCGGTCCCTGTCTTCTGCTCAACCCGGACGAGCAGAGGAAAAATCGTCTCGTTCCGGAACGGCTTGGTGATAAAGTCAAAAGCCCCGATTCTCATGGCTTCGACTGCCAGGGGAATGCTGCCATAAGCGGTCATCAGGATAACTTCCGGACAAGGTCTTACGCCCGCCTTGATCCGTTTCAGCAGTTCAAGGCCGTCAATGCCCGGCATTCGCAGATCGGTCACCACCACATTAAAGGAGTCACGGGCAAGCTCCTCGAGGGCGGCCTCAGCGGTGGCCGCGGGCACAGCCTCGTACCCTTTGGCCGACAAGTCGTCCACCAAAGAAACGCGCTTGATTTCCTCGTCCTCAACTACCAGGATTTTCATCTTCAACCGCCTCGGCTTGCTTATCCGCCATCACCAGAGAAACTCTGAAGGTGGTGCCCTGATTCACCACACTGCTGACCTCGATCCACCCGCCCATTTCCGAAATCAGCATTCGGCAAAGGCCGAGGCCCAAACCGGTGCCGCCGGTCTCCGCCCGGGTGGTGTAGAAAGGTTCAAAGATTTTTTCGAGTTGGTTCGTTGGAATTCCCACGCCCGTGTCGGCTACCTCGATAGCCACTCCTGCCAACTGGCCAAATTCATCTACTTCCAAGGGAAATGTGCGAATGATCAGCTCCCCGCCGTTCGGCATCGCCGCCAAGGCGTTGGTGCACAGGTTGAAGATTACCTCCTGCAACGTGTACGGGTCACCTTTAACCAAGGGCACATTGCCAAGCTCGGTGGCAATTTCAACCCCATCTTCACGGCTTTCCCCCAAAAGCGGAATGGTCGCCTCGACCGCTTTATTGACCTCGGTCTCCTGTAGTTTCAGGCCATGGGGCCGGGCAAATGCCTGGACCCGGGTGGCGGTCCGCTCGATGCGGTCAAGCGCTTCGCTCATAAGCTTCACATATTGCGTGAGATGTTCGTCGTCTTCGACCCCTTTGCCGAGGGTGCGCAGGCAATTCTGCAGGCCGTCAAGAGGGTTGCTGATCTGATGGGCGATCCCCGCCACGAGTTGGCCGATTCCCAGCATCTTTTCCTTCTGCCGCACTTCGGCCTGGGCCCGGTGTACATAGCGGCGGACCGACGTGGTGAAGTAAACCGTGATCCACAGTGTGCTTGCGAACGCGATAAACAGGCCAAGCAGATATATCCCGTCCGTCTCGTGGGAAGGATTGTTCAGGATATGAACAATATGAGGAAGCTTCAATTCGAACAGAGGAATCCAGCCGAGAAGTCCCAGAAGCATCACCAACCCTACCAGGCACGAAGCCAGGCCAGCCAGAAAATACGGAACCCGGCCGGGAAGGAGCAGACTCGCAATAATCATGTGGAAGACGAAGTAGAAAATAAATGGATTGTGGGACAGCCCCGAGAAATACAGCAACAAGGTCAGGGCGATCTGATCGAGGGTGATTTGCAGAAGAATGTTGCGGTCAACGCTGCCGCCGCGCCTCGAGCGCTCATTGAGCCGGAAAAGCGAATTGTACACGAGCATTGCCAGGGCGACCAGGTAAAGCGGCACGGGATTGGGCACGATCTTGAGCACGGCGGAAGTCAGCCACACCACCAGCACTACGCCCGCACAGGCCAGCCATCTCAGACTGATCAGCCAACGAACCCGGTTGCTCAGATCATGCGCCGGCAGCTTCATCCGCTTCCTTCCAAATCTTTCCCAGGAAAAGCTTAACTGACAATGCCGGGAAAAACCCAAACCTAGCCGGATTCAGGCAAATTTCAAGCGGCAAGCCGGCAAAACGGCAATCTCAACCCGTTCCCGGGCTCGTGCATGAAATATGCGGGTTAGCGCCCAGTTCAGTGGCAAAGGCGGCGGCGATGCGTTGTTCGTCAAGAGCCGGTTCGAGTTTGGCCCGGGCTTTCTCGCCAAGCCGCGTGAGGGCGCCCAAGTCGAGCGATGCAAGGATTTCATGCCACTCGTTCTCGGTGTCGGCGCGCAGATACTCGGCTTCGGTCAGGAGGCTGCCCTCGACGCCCATGCCGGTGCTGATAACCGCGCGCTTGAACCTGGCAGGCTCGATCACCTTCAGCCGGGCACCGCTGCCGTAGAACACCGGCACGATGGCCGCGGCGCAGTCATGGTAGAGCGGCTTGACATTTTCCACTCGCCCGAGGAACTCGACCCGCTCGAGGCCGCGCCGGCCCTTCAGCCAAGCGTCATCGCCGCTGCCGGCAATCACCAGCGCCAAGTCCGGGCGGCGTTCGGCGGCGCGCAACCAGACCTTGTCGAGAAACCACTTGAGCCCGTCGCGATTAGGCGGCCAGTCAAGCCGGCCGAGATAAAGCAGCTTGAGCTTCCCGTCTTGGAGTGTTGGGGGCGGCGGGGCGGGCCCGCCGAAGTCAAGGCCAATAGGCGTATGGATATAATTGCCGCCCGGCGCCATTTCGCGGAAGGCCCTGATATCTTCGGCCGATACGGCAGCGACCAAGTCCGCCTGAGCCAGCATGCTGGTCTCGAATCGGAGCATGAGTTTGTGCTGACGCTCGAGCAGTTTTCGCTCCACGGGATTTGTGGCCTGGCCGGCAGCGCGCTGCCAGAGGCGGGTCTCCACATTGTGCGCACGATAAACTATCCTCAGGCCCCCGCTCTTGGCGAACTCCCCGCCGGCGCTCAACAGCGCGGCGCCATGCAGCCCGTCAAAAACCAGCATGGTGTAGGTCTCGGTAGCCAGCAGCCCCTGGAACCCAGCCTTAAGCGCCCCGGAGCTATAACGGGCGATCGTGACGGGCAGACTCGGCTTGGTGATCAGTCGCGCCAGATCCCTGATCTGGCGCGCGGTCCCCCGCCCCACACCCGCGCGCCGGAGAACATGGACTTGGCCGCTAAAGCCGAATTCACGGCGCAGACTTGCCTGC
>SDBT01003827.1_pt1 | contig 25861 bp, 28 predicted proteins | sample 2277101 | NCBI WGS metagenome assembly SDBT01 (sample SAMN10404973, study PRJNA504765) | marine sediment metagenome | isolation source: marine sediment core GS10_PC15, 103 cmbsf | place: Arctic Ocean: Southern Knipovich Ridge | collected 2010 | reverse complement strand
GTTGACGCAATCCAGAGAGTCAGGAGGCCGTATAACCCACGCTCCACCCGACAGCCGGTTAAGGTGGAGGTTTGAGAACTTAGAACTGGAATAACCAAACCCGGCTGCGGGTGAGCTCATCCGATGGCGTGGACGCTGGGATGCGCGCCACACCATCGGCGCCGTTATGCAAGCTACTAGCCTACGTTGGTAGTATGCCTTTGAAAAATACGCGAAGCCGGACCGTTCTCGAATTGCCTTGAGTTTTCTCAGTTCTTCCCCAGCTCTCTGGCATCTTCGGAGCAAGTCTAGCGTGCTTATGGGAGCTCCAAGTGAGGTTATAATCCGCCCCCATCAGGCAGAAATCATTAGAAGGAAAGCTGGCGCATCACGAAGTGCCAAGAGGAACTGCACTCAGGCCGGATTTCAATGCCTTGTCTGATGTGTCTTCTGTAAGTTGACCCCTATCCTTTTGTTGGCGAATTGGATATTTAGAATAGAGGGGGTTCATCGCCGATATAAATGAGGCTTTATGAGTGAACGCAAAGCGATTGCCCGTTTGAAAAAGGGCGACATTTCAGCGCTGGAAGTGCTTGTCCGGCGCTTCAAGGTGGAAGCAGTTCATGCCGCCTATCTCATCATTGGAGATCGCCAGATCGCCGAAGACGTTGTTCAAAATGCTTTTATCAAAGTCGCTGAGCGCATCCACCAGTTCGAAGATGGTCGACCCTTCCGCCCCTGGTTTCTCCGAATCGTAACGAATGATGCCTTGAAAGCCGTCACCCGGGCGCGAAGGCATCTCCCGTTAGATGGCGGGGACGACTTCGCCGTGCCCGAGGATTGGCTGCAGGATCTGAATCCTGGCCCCGAAGAGATGCTTGACACATCGGAGAATCGCCAGAGAGTCTGGCGTGCTCTTCAGCAGCTCACACCTAATCAGCGTACTGCGATCATCATGCGCTATTTCTTGGACATGAAGAACAAAGAGGTCGCAAGCGAGCTCGATCGATCACTGCCCTCAGTCAAATGGGCTGTGCACTCAGCCAAGGAGAGGTTGAAAGCCTTGCTGCAACCCGAGAACCCGGGCGATTCCCAGCTACCTCCTGGCAGCAATGAGGGATCAGGTTCAGGAGGGGAGTCATGAACGACACGGCACTGAAGAGAATTCTGGGGAGTATCGCGGCCGAGGCAATTCCCCCTGATGAAATAGACCTCTGGCCATCGATTTCGAACAGTCTGCCAGCAACATCATCTCACTCAACACACAAGCGTGGTTTGATGAAGTCCAGGGTCGCTATTGCGGCGCTGCTTGCGGTTGGGATCTTAATTATCTCGCTGCTGGTGATTGGCCCAGAACGGGCGCTGGCCGCCCTGCGAGGGTTCTTCGGCTACATGCCTGGAATCGGCTTTGTCGAAGATATCCGATCGATTATGGATGAGCCTGTCATCGTTGAGCAGGGCGACCCGACCGAGCCTGAGCGCGAACGGCCCTCAGGCTCGACTGGAATCGCGATCCCGGCAGGTCAGGAGCGTGAAGGGATCACTGTGACCATCCAGGAGGCCGTTGTCGATACAGGGCGCACGGTCCTCGTGTATAGGGTGACCGGGCTACCACCGAACCTGATTGGAGCGGCGGATAGGGAGCCGCAGAGCACCGGGGTTGACGGTGAGGCTGAGGCGGATCACCTTCGCCTAGCAGATGGAAGCAATCTGCACATGATCGAAGGCCAATACCAGTATGACAGCGACACTCAGTGGTCGGTGATATCTGCCAGATTGGTGTTTCCTGCGCTGCCGGAAGGCGAGAACGAATTCTCCCTGGTGATTCCACGCTTCAACTACGCTCTGCCCGGCGAGCTACCTGAAAACTGGAGTATCCCGATTCGCCTGATGCCGGTCGAACCCGCACAGGTCATGGCGGGCATCGAAAGGCCCAACCTCGCCAGCCCGGCGATTAAGGGCATCATCTTCAGGCTAATCAAAGTCGCACAGACTCCTAACGATACAGCCTTCCAGCTTGCGCTGGAATGGGAAGGTTCGGGGCGATTTGTTCATCATACCGCCCCGGTGACACTACGGGATCCGGACGGCCGCTACTACATCCTCACCACGGGCCCCGACCCCGGGAAATACACCTCGGACAATCCCAACTTCTCCACACTTCCTTCGTACGTGACGACCGCCATCAGAAGTGATGATCCGCTCACTCTATCGCTCGAGTGGGTCATGATGTCGGCGACTGGCCAGGCCAGCTTCACCTTTGATCCGGGGAGAAACCCGCAGATTGGGCAGGAATGGTCGCTGGATGAGGAGCTACTGGTCGGCGACTACTCACTGCGCGTCACTGCTGGCCGCTTGAAACCAGGGGAGAATGGGCAAGTCGTGTTGGAGTTCGACCTGGAGGCGCCAGCCGTCATCATTGGCGTATCTATCTACCCGGTGACGAACGCCGGTGCCGGTTCCTCGGGTGAGACCGGATGGGACCGCGGCCGGAATACACTCGTCGTCCGCTCGACGCTTCCAAGCCTTCCCACTGGCCCCGTCGAATTACAGGTCATGGAAGTGCGGTATAGAGTGAACGGCCCATGGCAGATCACCTGGCAGCCGCAGGCAACCGACTTCTCGGGCTTTGCAGCCGCCACACCTGCCCCGACCCGCCTGCCGGGGCCGACGCCGACTTTTGTGCCTGATCAGCCGCTTCTCCCCGAAATTGCGGCCTTGCTCGATAAAGCCTACGGTCCTTACCAGCGCGAGCCCGGCTGGGTGCATATGGTTATGGAGGTGCGCAGCGCCGGAGATGTGGGCGTGCTCGACACGGGAGATGTGCCACTGCAGCCGCTGGAATTCATCAGCGAAAGCTGGATGTATCTGGACCAGGAAGGGCGTGTGAGGATCAGTGTTGGCCAGATCAAGTCCATGGATGGCTTGCCAATCTCGACTTATTTGACAAACGATACGGCGCATCTGAACTTACCGGAAGGGAGAGGCGGATTCTTCGGTGATCTGTATCTGGCTCCGCCTGCCTACGATAACGAACTACTCTCGAACCTGAATTGGCAATTTTCCGAAGGCAGGACAGTTGAGCGCGTGGAAGCGGTTCTGGAAGACCGCCGGACCTGGCTGCTTACAGTCGCCCAAGAATATGAACCTCCGCAGGTCAATCGGGGGGAACCGGCGCCGGTCTGGAAGAGCGAATACCGGGTTTGGATCGACCAGGAAACTGGGCGGCTTCTCCAGTCACAGCACGTGATGTTCTACGTCGATCGAGAATCCCGCGTGACCGATACCACCATCTTTCACCAGCCCGAACGTGTGGAGTCGCCCCCACCAGAGGTCCTTCAGCTCTTGGATCAGATGATCCTGCCATGACCCTTAGAAGTGGCCCGAGTATCCTGTGCCCGCAAGTAGATCGCCCCTGGGGGCGCATCGACCTGAATTGTTCACTCACTCGCCACGCTTGTGATCCTGCACCGGAACGCGGAATGGCCGGCCTGAATGCCTAGCAGCGTGACGTTTCCCCCCGCAGTGGTTTGAAGGTGTGCGGCGTTGGGAGAGTGACGGTGCTATGGATCTTGGCACGCCCGCGGGATTTCCCGAGCACCCAGGCGGAAGCTCGTCGGTGGTGAACGTCACCAGTAGTGCTTTGCGGACTCCTAATATTGGCCTTGGACTGCTGGATCCAGATACCTGTAAGGCTTTCCCCCAGGACGGCGTTGAGGGCCACTTGTTTGGATGGCCTCGATGAATATCATTAGGCTCTAGAAGATGCTTATGAATAGGATGAAAAAGCCGATGTGTGCGGACTGTACAGATAGCCTGCATAACAAATCGCTGGAGCGGACCGGGGGCGCTGTCAGGTTGAGGATTGAAGGTGTAGGATGGGCATAGGTAGTGGGCGGCCGGCAGGGATATCCTCGACCGCTCAGCTCAAAACGTTAGCCAGCAAAACAGCTCATATGTCTGACCAATATAGGAGGAGGAATTCATGCTTACATACAGACAGCTTATCAGAATAATTTCCCTCTTTTCCTTGCTTGTGTGTTTGCCCTTCATCACCGCTTGTTCAACCGCTGAGCAGGATCTCCCCTTGGAGCGGGTATCCCTGTCGAAACACGCTTGTATAAGTGGTAGCAGCCTTACCCCACACCTGCCATTAGGCGTCAATGATCAAATCAAGGCACCGGCTCTCGCTGGAGGTACTGTCAGGTCCGGTGATTTCCTGATTTCACTCTGGTTAATTTGCGATCCATCCTTTACCTCAGATGACCCGGATTTCCCAGAATACTCATGGCAAGAATTCAGCGAAGTACGGTATCTGGGCTTCCTTTCTGGTTGGGAGTATTTAGGGGACCCCCCGGACCAGGAAATCAAGGAATCTTTGACAATCAATGGGGAGGTCATAAGTGGGCACATAATCGCATCTCACACTGACCCTGATAGAAGCTTGTCTAGCGGCGAGGGGCATGCAAGTTATGGTCCGATCAACACCGAAAACCAAATCGTTGCCCGGGCTCTTGCCGCTGGAGAACCCGTTGATATCGTACTTACTATCTCTGGTTCTAAACCCCTTGCCGAAGTGCACCTGCGTGCATCGTTTGAGGAATCGCCTGATGGCTACCGCCTTCTTAGTGCTGAGATCCTGACGAACACTGGAAAACTACCGTAATTGATAACGGGGGGCTTTACCGCTATGTTGCTTGTGTATACCTACCATCACTTGATCGGGTATCGTTCCCCGTAATTATTGGTGCCCCGGTGTTTTACAATCTTCTCTTACCGCTGTTTTCTTTTTCCTTAATGGAATGCGGGCTAACCCCCCGCTCCACCCGACAGCCGGTTAAGACGGATGACCGGAGACGGGGGACCAGAATAAAAAAGCCCGGCTTCGGGTGAGCTCATCCGTTAGCTTGCATATTTCTTCAAGAAAGACACAGCAAGTAAGGACATCAAAATGGCTATCAAGAAACTATACACTATTGACCATTGGAAGAGCCAACTTTCAGTTCTAGATATAAAAAAGCAGACATTAGAAATTGCAGTTCAGAGTGATCTACAAGATTTGATTGTTGACATGTCTCTCTTGTATAGTCCATCTATCTATAAGCAAGTCATGGGAAAATTATTAGATTCTTCACTAATTGATGATTTTGTTGCTTCTGGAAAATCTAAGCTCGTATTCCATTTTAATGCCAACAGCACAAGCGGTGAGGACGTTGGGGAATTAACAATCCCAGAGCATATCATCAATCTTGTTAGAATAAATCCTTCTGAGCTCAAAACTAATTTCATTACTTCATTGAAAGAATCAGAAAATAAACCAGTCTGTGATCCCTATGGGTGGAAAAAAATCCAACAACGGATATCTAATGTTGGGCATTTGGAAAAAGTGACGGAAATATGGGGAATTGAAAAATGGATCTTCAAAGGTTATGTTTATGAATTTTCTGGACATGAAAAATTATCATACTCAGATAATCAGAAACCATTACTTATTATGGAGTATTTTGACCAAGAGACGAAAAAGTTTGAAAAACTGCGCAGATCGCAAGGCTCACACACGAAAAAACAGGAATTGACCAAACGGAAGCGTATTCCGGAACGTGTTCGAAATGAGGTATGGCGTAGAGATGAGGGAAAATGCGTTAAATGCGATAGTCGAGAAAAATTAGAATATGATCACATAATTCCCATATCGAAAGGCGGAAGCAATACTGCTAGAAATATAGAATTATTGTGTGAAGAATGCAATAGGTCTAAAGGGAATAGAATCGAGGGTTAATAACGATATATTTGAAATAATTTCCAGGGGAATCATTCATTGAAAATAAAAAAGAATTACTGCGATCAATGTGCGGTATCGAATAATTCGCATTCCCAGTAAGCTGCAATTTGAATATCCTATAATAATCAAAACATGAATAAGAAAGAACTAAATAGCCAGCTAGAGAACGCAAAAAATAACTATATATTAGGAATGACAGCGATATCATTATTATCAAACGAAAAGACATATCCCTTACTAGAAGAAAGTGGTGCCGTCTTCGGTAAATATGAAATTGAGTTTAAACAAGTAGCAAGTCTATTAAGTAATCAATCTGATCGTGATATCGCTCTAAAAGAATACTCCATCTCCCATATTCGTGCTTTGATTAAAGAGTCTTTTGAACTTATTAAGAATTATTGCGTCGAGTCTGATCAGTTATCAATATATAAATCAGCTTCATGGTATCAATTCGCCAGACTTATCAGAAACTGCATATCACATAATTTCAAATTTGAATTCAATAATTATGATAAGGGAATCTTGCCAGTCTCATGGAATAACAAAACTATTGATATAAATTCTAATGGTAAATATCTGGAATTAAATTTCTTTGGCTATGTCGAAACATGGGAGTTATTTCTTGAATTCCAAGATTTATCAAATAATGATCTGGAATAGATTCAACTTCAGCTAACCCACGCTGCACCCGACAGCCGGTTAAGGACGGTAATTTGAATGGGATGTCCATTAACCCTTAACATTAAAACTAGTGGAATTGTGTTTTATACTGATTAATGGGATGCGGGTGAGCTCATCCGTTAGGTTGGTATACTATATTTTATTATTTCAGCGTAAGGGGCAAAAAAAGTGAATAAGATTAACTGGACAAATGTATTAGAACAAGCAATTGGAGGAATTATTGCTACTGGGCTTGTATATTTAATTAGCTTTCTAAGGAATGTTCTTACTGATAATCAGACTCCACTTTCACCTACTTTAATTGGCCTGATATTTCTTATATTACTTGTGGTAAGCACATTATTCATAAAGAGAATTAGGATTGTCCTGAAGACGATTGGTCAATTAGTAATAAGAAATTCTAAGCTAGTAATAAGTATCATCTTATTTGCCATAGTTGTATTTGGCGCATTTAGTGTAGATAAAGAGTATATCCTTCCACTAATAATTTCTGGAACAATAATTGTAAATATATTCATCACTCTTTGGTTAATGTCTTTCAAACAGAGAAGAAATTTGACTATATTCTCTGATATTTTCAACAGTTTCTCATGTTGGAATCAGTATGAACAAGGTCAATTATCTCATTCCAGTTCAATTTCAAAGAAAGGCACTCACAGTTTATTAAAAGACACAAATACTGACCCAAATGGTGGCTATAAACTTCTTGGAAGATGTATAGATCCAGGTTTTATTTTTTCAGGATGGATCTACAGGCCTGATCAACAAACTCCTGGAAATGGTGATAGATTGTCAATTGAGAACAATGAATTTAATGGTTACGGCTTTACCATTGGTCATTTTGCAAATGAAATATGGATTGAACGCAGAGTTGAAGGCAGATCGCATCGGATAAGTAGTGTTTATTCGTTTGAAGCATATCGAGGTGATTGGTATAAATTTCGCTTCCAAATGGGAATCAAAGGGAATATTGAATTGAAGATATTTGATTCTTCAGGAAAAAACGAATTAACAAAGATAAATTGTGAGCCAACACGAGAGTTCACCTCTTTTGATAGAATTTGTGTTAGAGGTGGTTACCCGTATTATGTTGATGACCTAAAAATTGAATTACTTAAATAACCAACCTAACCCCCGTTGCACCTGACCCTTCGACTGCGCGCTTCGCGCTCCGCTCAGGGCAGGTGAGTTCTTCCGTTAGGTTTACAATTTGATGGAGGTTATATTGTTAGATACCAATCTATTATTAGGTCTTGCTGGTCTACTTTTATCAATTGTAAGTCTTTTATATGCAATACATGTAACCAGAATATCTAATAAAGAAAAAAAACTCGTTTATGAGGTTATGACATCAATACCTGTCGCTGATGTCGTCAGAAGTGACAGTTCATTTTCGCTCAAGTTACTCTTTGAGAATTCCGAAGGAGAGGATCAATACATCCAAAATGCAGCAATTCAATATATTAGATTTACAAATTTCGGCAAAATTCCTATTGTAAAGGATGACGTTTCTTCCTCAGATCCATTAAAACTTATTGTTTCAGGTGGAAAGGTGTTAGATATCTCGTTAATTAGTGCTACCAGAGATGTTTGCCAAATATCACTAGATCAATATCAAGTTTCAAACAATATCTTTACAACAACTATTAATTTTGACTTTATTGACTATTTGGATGGCGGACTTATTCAAATCCTAAGTGATACAACTCAAATTTCATCTGAAATAAGTGGTACTGTCATTGGAATGCCTTTAGATATAAAAAAGGTTGATTTATCAGAATCATCAAATATGTCGTGGTGGAGTTGTGTAATATTGGCCTTACTTGAACTTGGCGGTGTAGCATCTGTTCCACTATTGTGGAAATATTTTACAGGCGGTTTTGATAAACTTTGGCTCTTGGTGTTACCAATTATTGCACTGATTGTTCCAGCCATCCTCTTTGTAATTCCTTATGCAATTTTCAATTCAAAAGCCAAGTTAAAGTTTCCTGATCAGTTAATTACACCCCCTTGGTATGATTTAAGAAAAGAATTTATGTATCCTAATTATCGCTCACTCGAGAGAGACCTAATTGAGCATAGAAGGTTGGAAAAAACACAAGAATCAAACTCCAAGAATAATTAGTGTATCGAACTAAAAGAAAAATAGTCTCGTTAATTTCTTTAGGAAATTCCAAATTTGTATTTTATGTATTGAATATGATTTTTCGCAAATGGAAACCTAACCCCCGCTCCACCCGCCAGCCAGTCATGATGGTCATTAAACGCGAAGTGAATTAAACCTTTAATAACAATACCTGCAGATTTTTTGTTTTATACTGATTAAGGGCTGCGGGTGAGCTCATCCGTTAGCCGTTAAACTTAAAAGGAAAATGTCATGGAAAATCCATTTTGGAATGATTTTTTCGCAAACTTTTTTTCAGATTTACTTGTTGGAGGTCTTATTGGTGCATTTCTGGCTTGGAAAATTGGAAAATTTCTTAGTAGATCTGATAGGAATGAACAAAGGAAAGAAGAAAAGATAAGCGCCATGAACAAAGCTGTGCGATATCTGGAAATACTAAGGGATGAAATAAATTCAGTTCTGCAAAAATTACCTGTACAGATTAACGCCTTTAATGAAACTGGATGGGGAAGAATTATAAGACTTCCCACCCCAAGATGGGATGTTCTCAAACCGAGTGGAGAATTACCCAACTTTCTAGATCCTCCGATTCTTGCTTCGATAGCATTGTTCTTTGATGATCTGGAATTCGCTAATAAATATATTGATCTAGTATACAGGAGCTGGATAACACCTAATCCTGAAACCATTCCCGGCATGAAACTGAAGTTAGATGCATTTGTAAAGGTGACTCTTCTCTCACTTAATCAAGCACAAGATCGTGGTAGATGTCTACCAGAAAAGATAGATTTGGAAATAGACAGACTTAAGAATTTGCTTAATTTACTAGAGAATTTATAATTTCACGGCTAACCCACGCTCCACCCGACCCGGCGATTCGGCGGCGCAAGTGAATTCAAGTTATCTTAGGCGGGTTAGCTCATCCGTTAGGTTTTATGGGAAAACATCATGTCGAATAAAAGATCCGAATTTTCTGGGTTATCAAATATTTTGTCTAGCATGAGTGTTGTTTCTAGATCGCTCGCAACAAATTTTCATTACGATAAACTTGCATCTTCCCTGGATAGTATTCAACAGCAACTAATACAAACTTTCGAAGCGATAATTCAATCATCATTAGTATCACAAGAAATGCTAAGTGATATTTCAAACAGTCTCAATAATATTGCACAACCTTTATTCTCTAATCTCCAAAAACAATTCGATAGCTTAATAAGTCCTGCTTTTGATAAATTATTTGAAAGTATTCAATCACTTCCGGATCAATTAAAAACTGCATTGCTCATATTAGGAAATAATGGTTGGTTTTTTGATCTGGATTTACCATTGCCTTTCTTATGGGAGATAGAAAAGAAATTAATTGAAGGAGAAATTGAAGCAGCTGAATCTGAGTTGGTTAATTATTATAGGGAGCATTTATCATCCATTCAAGAAAACATAACGAACCGATTTCCCTATCGAAAAAGGATAATAGATCTTGCCTTTGATGCACATAATCGTGGAGAATATGAGTTAGCAATTCCTGTCTTATTGGCTCAATCGGATGGTATTTGTTTTGATGTTATCAATTCTTATATGTTTATCCGTTCGCGAAAAGATAATAAACCGATGACATCTCTTTATGTTGACTCAATTACATCTAACATGTTTAGGCAAGCTCTTTTATCACCATTAACGCAACCTCTCCCAATATCTTTAACTTGGAATGAAAGAGGAGATGATTTTACACAGTTAAATAGACATCAAGTAATGCATGGAGAGGCACTTGATTATGGATCAGAAATTAATAGTCTGAAATCCATATCTCTTCTTAACTACCTTGCTCAAACGTTACCTTTGGATGAGGATACTAAAACCTAACCCCCGCTCCACCTGACTGTCGGTTTTTGATCGGAAACCTGCTTTTATTGTCCCCCTTATCAGTTTCAGTCCTATAATCAATACCAGAATCACTCGCCAGCAAGTGAGCTCATCCGTTAGCCCGATTAAATATTCTTCTAAGTGTGTAATATGAAAGTCACAATTTCGCTCCCTCCAGAATATGAACTTTATGAACATGTTCGGGTTGATAAATGGAAAAGAATACGTTTGGTTCAATTATTAATTGGGGTTGTCATATTATGGTTGTCTTATAAATTGTTTCAGTTATTTGTATTACTCCTTAGGCCCGAATATCAACCAAACCCTCCCCAAATTCAAAGTCTTTCGTGGGAATTATTTATCTTAATTTTTTCTATCGCAATACCCACCATAATTATTCTTTCGATCCATGAATTTATCCATGCATTGATCTTAAAGATCAATACTGGACAATGGCCTAGAGTTAAAGCATCATGGGATGGAATTTCAGTTCAGAACCCTAAATGGTATATTCCAAGAAATCAATTCTTGTTGATTAGTCTGGCTCCTGTATGTATCCTCACTATTCTAGGATTATTATTGATTCCATTTATCCCACAGAAACATATTAGTCTACTCGTTTTTTTAGTTTCAATAAATATCGGTGCTTCATACGCAGATATTACGTCCTCAACATACCTATTTCTCCATTCTCCTTTTATCTATATAGAGACCAAAGGTAAAATCTATATCAATAAGACACTTGAGTTCAATGTACCAAAATGGAAAAAGAGGATACGTACTTCAATTGAGACATTTATCGCAAAGGTAGATCCTCTGCCTGAATCGGGCTAACCACCGCTCCACCCGACAGCCGGTTAAGGTGGATGGCCTGGGTCGAAGGATAGGATTAACCAAGACCCGGCTGCGGGTGAGCTCATCCGTTAGCTGGAATACACTATGATCAAATTTGATGACATTCAACATGCCTTTTCTTTTGTTAGTTCTGCCAGCTATGGAATGCATGATGCTGTATTAGATACTCAAACAGGCAATATTTACTATCGTTCTGAGCTTGGCGGGTACGATGAAATATCTGAAAAAGATATAAATTGGGATACAGCTCTATCTATTCCCCATAAAAATGATCTTGATTTGGGCCAAGAATTAGTTTATAGATTTGTTGACAGATATTTACCTAAAGAATATGATCGTGTCCAAGGTTTTTTTCGGCGACCTAGTGCTTACCAAAAATATAAAGGTTTCCTTGACTCAATGGGATTACTCCAGTAATGGTACGACTTTGAATCCAAAGAGGAAAAACACCGTCTTGAACTTTGGTGCCAAGGTAATGGAATTCAAATTGAAAATTCCATCTAACCCACGCTGCAACCGACCGGGCTCCTCCCGTGCACCGAACAAGAACCATCGCTAAAAGCAAATGAAGAATCGTATACAATTTCTATAAATAATCACAAATTTAGGCGGGTGAGCTCATCCGTTAATCCAATTCACAAATCATGAAATCGAATAATTCATATATCTACGATCCAAAAACGGATCTTGAAAAGAAGAGGCTTGATGAACGAGATTTACGTACTTCGACACGACGTTCATTTGCGCTTGAGGGAATTGATTTACAGAATACACGATCAATACTTGATGTTGGATGTGGAAATGGTGTTGTAGGATTTGACATTTTATCACGCGCAAAATCAGCAACATTGACTGGTATAGACATAGAACCAGAGATTCTTATCGATGCAACTCATAAATCTCCTCCAGGCCACAAGTGTTTTTTCTCTGCCGGCGATGGTACGGCCCTCCCAATTGCAAATGCCATTTTTGATTTAGTCACCTGCCAATATGTATTACAGCACGTAAACGAGCCAGCTCAAATTCTCAGGGAAATGAGAAGGGTTAGTAGGAAAAACGCACAAATAATCATTTTTGAATGGGATGATGGTGTAAATTTCACATACCCCCCAATGCCAAAAGAACTAGAAAAGGTTTTCCAAGCAAAGATAGATTTGGTTCATCAGAAAGGTGGTGATCGCTATATAGGGAGAAAAATTTACCACCTGCTATCGTCTGCTGGATGGAAAGAGATTGAGATTAAATTGGTTCATGATATCTGGCAGGGACCTGAAGACCGTAGAAGATATCTTCGTGGAGCCGAGTTAAGCCTTCAGGAAATCAAACCTCAGCTCATTGAGAACAAGATGATCAATGAAGAGGAATATCAATTAGCAATGCAACAGCTGACAGGTTACTATTCTGGAGACATTTTTTCAGTTGTATTATTCTTTGCCGGGCTTGCAGTTAATCCTGGTTAACAACACCTGACATTCTGTCAGTGGCGAGCTTATTTCCGTGATCATTCTCACATTTTCAGGGAGTGGGATCGAGCCTTAAAACAAAAAAAGCCAGTGATATTGACTTAATTTTCCCTCTCCTGGTTTAACTGCTCCGAAACTGCACCCAAAAGAGCCCCTTACACTCAAGGGGCTCTTAATCTATCTCTTAATCTGTCTCTACTGGGCCGGCACCGGCTCCTTCTTTTCTTCTTCGGCTTCTTCCGCTGCTTCTTCTGGTTCTGTTACTTCTTCTTCGTCCGCCAGGATCGAAGCAGCCAGAGCCTGGAGTTCTTCTACGTCATCTTCTGGAACATGACTCGCCTGCCAGAATTTTTCAAGCAGCTCTGCTGGAGTCAGGTCCCCTACAGTCTGGTCCTGGGGAAGGCGGATCCGCTCATCCATTTGAGGTCGCTTGACAAAGTGAAACTCAAAGGCATCTGAAGCGTGGTCCTGGATAGCTCCATCGTCTATCAAGGGAGCCCAAGGCCGGGGATATTCCATTACCAGGCGGACAACTGCATCTTCCATGACTTCTGGAGCCGGCAAAGCGCTGATAACCTGAGCAGTGATATCTTTCTGGGAATCCAGCTTCAAATAGCGGTCGTGAAACGGTCTGATATCCTCCAGTTTGCGCCAGTCCGTTTCCGTTTTTCCCTTTTGTACATCAGCAAGGACAAAGAACTTGTCATCCTTCACTTCCCCAAAATCTACCCGCTCTATGGATCCGGAATAGATCACTGGAGGGTGATTTCCTTCGTTCAGGTTTTGAGCTTTATGAATGTGGCCCAGGGCAACATAATCCAGACGGGGATCAGTGACCATGGATTTGGGCAGTACAAAGTCTTTTCCCAGCAACACCGATCGTTCTCCCCCATAAACAGCTCCTTCTACGGAAGCATGGGCAGCCAGGATGGTGGGAAGATTGGGATCAGACTGATCAAGCCATTTTTCGAGCACGTTTGATAAACGTTTCTCCATTTCTTCATAGAGCTGGCCAATATCCCTGGTTTGAAGATCCAGATAAGACATTAGACCTGAGCGGGACACCCAGGGTACAGCCAAGAGCTGCATATCAAGCTGCTTTCCAGGTTGGCAGAGCTGTTTCAAGTCTTCAGGTCCCAGGAATGAGGGTTTGTCCACTACCAGGACATGAGGAACACTAAGGGTGCTGAATTCCTCCATAGCATGAGCCCTGGCTACTGAAGGGGAAACATCATGGTTCCCAACCAGCAGGATAGTGGGGGTCTGGGCCCGTGAAAGGCGCATGATCCTCTTCCCCCACTCTCTCTGGAAGGTCGGAGCCGGGTCCCTGTTTTTATAGGCATCGCCGGCAAATATCACGCAGTCCACCTTTTCAGCGATCGCAGTATCCACGATCTCGTCCAGTGACTTCAGGAAGTCCATCACCCTGAGGGGCAGCCCGGTTTCCGGGTCCTGCCGGCCGTAGTTGGCCATGTCAATGTGAGAGTCTGCAAAGTGTAGTATTTTTGGCATATTTATTCTCCTGTAAAGTAAATATGGTTGTTCTCTCGTTTTCCATCGGGGAACCAGCGAGAAAGATCCATGTGGGTAAATTCCTGCGTGAATTCCACGATAGGCGTATCGCCCAACGGAACAGCTGCTTCGGCTAGATTAAGCAGCTGATAGGACCGCATATGCGCATTCATGTAGTGAGTACTAATGACGATCCTGTTCCTCTTTTTAGTAACTGCGACACGCACGCTGCCGCATCTGCCGGTCTGTGAGAAAATCTGGCCGCTAAAACATTTCAGCGGAGGCTCTTTTGATAGTCCAACAGTTATGGCGTATTTTTGAACGACCCCCTTTTTTAGAGGGCTGGGAAAATTTAGAGCTATATTCATGTCTTCTCCTATACATATGAAAGCCCTCTCCCTGGTTAGAAGAGAGAGGGCTTTTTTAGGTGGATATTTTGGGTAGTTGGCTAGAACGGAATGTCGTCCTCGTCCAGATCTCCACTTCCATTACGGCTGCCTCCCAGCATGATCATGTCTTTGATGACGACCTTGGTGAAATATTTAGTTTCACCATCCTTGTCATAGGATTCGGTCTTCAGGCGTCCCTCGATGTAGATCCTGTCCCCCTTTTTCAGATGATCCTCAACAACCTTGGCCAGTCCAACCCAGGCTTCAACGTTGAACCACTGCGTATCTTCAATGCTTTCGCCGTCTTTGTTTTTGAAAGAGCGGTTGACCGCCATTGAAAACGAGGCAACCCGTTTGCCGTCCTTGGGAGTAAAGCGAATCTCCGGATCCTTGCCGAGATTACCTATTAGCTGTACTTTGTTCAGTCCTTTCATGGTTTTCCTCCATATCTAAGAGTTAATAAAAAAAGAGCCCCCGGGTTATGCAGAGGGCTCAGGTGTAGATTGGTTTTCTTTTATTTCTATTGATATACGCTCCTTTACTGAGCTGGTTTATTCTTTCTTATCACTATTTTCCTTGCCGAGGTGTTTTATGAGCCCCAGGCTGACAATGCCGGCAATTTCTACAATGACCGCATTGATCATCAGCTTCACGATCTCGGGACTCACGCGCACATTGGGGATCTCAAACGAGCTGAGCAGGATTAACCCCAACGTCAGGATTGCGGCAGCCATCAGTATCCGGGAAAAAGCAAGCTGCACTTTATCCATCTCCTTTTTGGTCTTCAACAGGTGCCGCTTTTCATCAAGCTCAATTGCTCGCTCGATCAGCTCCTCTTCAACTGCTGAAACATTTTGAAAATCTGGGGTTTCAACCGAATTCCGTTTATCTAATCTTTTTCTAATCCATTCTAAACACATGCTGTCCTTCTTTCCTTTTCAGTGGTGGGACCTTTTTTAGCCCCGGACGGATATTCCTCTATGTTAAACGCGTTCCCTCCTTTCATGGGTTGCGCTGTTTTTGCCTTAAATTTTCTGCAGCGATATCTTAGATCTTAGTATCATTTTCTGCCAGTCCTTTATAGCGGGCGTGCATCAATTTACCTGATGCGGTTCGCCCTTGTGTATCAACAAGCACGTTGAAGTTTCCACAGCTCATCTTAGCTATGATCTCTTTTTGTGCTGCCCCGTCAAAACCCGTGCCTACTTTACCGACAGACACCAGCTCGCCATCAACCTCTTCTGCTACATTCATGGATGCGAACAGGCGGTTCTCTGCCGTAGTGGGCGTGACGCCGGTGCAGACAAGAACCAGAGTATCGATGTATTTGGTGCGGACCATCGGATAGGAGCTCGCGTTTTTGCCACCGGTGTATTGGCAGCTGATGTCAATCCAGACTTCGCCCTCACGCCCTTCAGATTTCTGCTTTTCGACCAGGTCTTTCTTGGCTTCTGGTGTAAATGCGGTCGGGCAGACCTCGAAATTATCGGGCCAGGTGGACTTATCAAGATCGGCAAACCAACTCACTTTTTGAAGGAATTTTATGCGCTTGGTTTCAGGTTCATCGGTCAGGCTCAACCCGGCAAAGTACAGGAGTTTGAAGGCAGTATAGACAGCCCTTACCTTTGCTGTCGGTTGGCCTTCAGTGACATTCCATTCGGCAGCCTGGGCTGCTGTTCGGTGCTCCTTGCCATCAAATGAGCGATACCACAGCTCCCCATCCAGAACGAATGGGCTGAGCCTCTGGGCAGCTTCTTTGAAGAAATTTACGAGCGAGTTGTCCGGGATATCCACCAGGTTCAAGTTGCGCGTCTGAAACCAGACCTTGTCCGCCGTTGCGATCACCACAGTGCGGTGGCCATCACGTTTCGGCTGGCCAAGGTATTTCTGGGAGGTGATGTAAAAATCCCGGTCTTCAGGCGCATCAACAGCCTGCATGGTGTGGATTTTGCCGGGCTGCAGGTGACCGGGCAGGTCGTCAAGCACCGGTAAATCCTCTGCTTTCGATCGGTTACTTCCAGAAACTGCCTGCAAAACCGTGTCTCCAGCTCCTTTTGGCAGTGATCCGAAGGTGAGTTCGTAGGCTTTGACCCAAAAAGCCATTGCCATTTCCTCGGCACCGTTGGCCTGGGCACACAGAGCCAGGTCAATTACTTTAGGCGCTGCGATATTGTTGCCGTATCGTGCCAGGTACGCTCGAGCTCCATCTGCTCCCTGCACATCAAGGCCTTGAGTCACTACACGCGTCTCCCAACGTTTGTTGATCGCGCTAGACACTTTAATGATCCCGCCTTTTGACGTTTTAGAGACGTGCTCATTAATAAAAGATTGAAGTTCCATTAGTTACCTCCAGGTTTTGGTTTAGGGTTTGTTTGGGCCTTTCATATTCTGGATGCGCAGCTGCTCGATGATCTGGTGCGCTTCTTTCTTATTGTTTTGCAATATTACGAGGAGCTCTTCTGCTTCAGCATCAGGGATCCCGCAGAAATGAGTAAGGATACGGGTGCTCAAGCGCGAGTGCAGGTAGTTTATAGGGGAATCCATGAAGTCTTCTGGCCACAACTGGCGACCAATCCGAAGCTCTACGCAGTTGATACATAACATGCCGACGAGGTCCGGAACAGCCTCCTTCCACACCTCGCCCGTCAGCATGTAGTACTCGTCGTTGAGCGCTGTATTGACACCGCAATCCAGACACACAAACGGTTCCAGATCTTCTTCATCATCGTAGAAATCGTCTTCATACATATTGAGTTGACCTCCTTTTAGCTCACTGAACTAACCATTATTGAAGAGAAACCACAGATCCTTCTGGTGTTTTTTCTACATAAAGCTGGGTGGAAAAGATGTCCTTCAACTGCTCGATATGGGTGATCACCAGGATCTTTTTGTAATCTTCCCGTACCAGGGTGATGGCCTCTACCAAACGCTGCCGGCCGATCTCGTCCTGGGAGCCAAATCCCTCGTCAATGACCAGGGTCTGCAATCGAGCACCGGCTCGCTGAGCCAGCACATGAGATAAAGCAAGGCGGATGGCGAAGTTGATCCGGAAGGACTCCCCCCCGGAAAACATTTCGTAGTCCCGCACGCCAGCTCGATCCTGGATCTGGATGTCCAGGGTTTCCTTGAGATCCTCTCTTTTCTGGTCCTTGTATTCTCGTTGGGTAATGAAGCGGACCGACATGGCCCCATCCGATAAGCGTCCCAGGATCTCGTTGGCCTTGATCTCTATCTGCGGTAAGGCTTGTTCGATCAAGAGGGCCGGCACACCGTTCTTGCCAAAAGCCTCTTCCAGTTGTTTATGCAATCGGACACTTTCGCGCTGGGAATTTAGATCTGTTTCGAGTTGGGCAAGGCGTTCTTTTTGTTTTTCTAGAACAGCTACTTTTTGCTGGGCTGCCCCAAGCTGGCGCTGCAGGATGTTTTCCTGTTCTTTGAGATCCAGGAGCTCTTTTTCAGCCTTTTCTTGATCCGGAGCATTTTTTACCAGGTCATCCAGAACAGAGACGCTTTGTTCCAGTGTTTCAGAAACCTTATCAAGCTCTTCACGGTCAGCAGCGATCTCATCGGTAATGTCTGTGATCTCCCGTTCCAGTGGAACCAGGGCTGCCCGGGCCTTTTCCAGTTCCTGCATCTGCACCTGGACCTCTTCCCCCTCCTCTACCTGCTGGCGGACCTGGTCATGCTGAACAGGATCATACCCAATACTTTTTAGACGAGCGTCAATTGCAGTAAGTTTTTCATGCGCTTTGGGAGCAAAGGTATTTTTCTTCAGCTGAGACTCGATGTCCTTCTTTCTCATTGACCCCTTCTCTTTCCAGGTATCCTGCTGCTGATCAAGTTGGGATAATTCCAGAGAGAGCTTGTCAAAATCCTGAGTAAAGGTGCGGAGTTCTTTATCAGCTTTACTACGAGCAGAGATCTCATCCTGGAGATCCTTTACACCTTGATCTGACTCGGAAAGCAGTTCCTGGTTCTGGCGGTAGCGGTCCCCCATTTCAGACCCCTGGGTTTTCAGGTCTTTGATGAGGATGTCACGTTCTGTCTTAGGTATGGGCTGTCCGCAAAGAGGACAATCTGCCCCGTCAGAACCTTCCAGGTCTTGAATGCGTTTCTCAAGTTTTTTCATTTCCTGGTAGAGACGAGGGTTTTCTGCCTTGGCCTCAGCAAACTTTTCTAGTGCCCTTTCCAATTCGGATTGAAGTTCGTCCCGGCGTTTGATCTGTTCTTCTGCCTTGTCGATCCCCTGCTCTTTTTCCTTGAGGGTTTGTCTGAGATTGGCGATCTGGGAATGGGACTGGTTAATTGCCTCTTCCTCTTGGCGCAGGTTGGCCAGCCCTTGTTCCAGCAGCGCCTTTTCAGAAGTTATTTCAGCCAGGGGCTCCTGACGTTCCTTTTCTTCATCCCGGAACTTACTGGCCGCTTTTTCTAGCGCCGATAGTTCCTTTTTGGCAGATTCCCATAGTTTTACCTGGCTCGCGGTCTGCTCTTCCTGGTCAAGGATCCGGTAGGCTGCTTCCTGTTCCTCACTCCGGGGAATTAGCCGTAAGCGTAGATCTTCAAGTCCCTTCTCCATCTTTTTTGTCTGGTGATTGAGGGTTTCAACCAGGTTGCTCTGTCCAGCAAGAGAGCGTTGTAAGTTTTGGATCTCTTCCAGGTGCTTTTCCTGGATTATCCGGGTATCTGATGCCTTTTCCAGCTGGTCTTCAAGCTCACCCAGCTGCTGCCGGCGGCTTTCTTCCTGCCCAAGTTCAAGTCGGATCTCTGCGGTCCGGCCGTCCAGCTTGGTGACCTCAGTTTCGACCAATCTTCGGCGCTGAAAGGTTGTTTTCCGGTAGTTCTCCCAGATACTCAGATTGAGGATCTGCGACAGGATCTTCTTGCGTTCACTCGGACTGCGCTGTGTAAATTGGTCCGCTTCTCCCTGCAGGAAAAAGGCGGCGTTGATGAATGTTTCGTAGTCCAGCCTGAGTATGTCTTCGATCCTGGCGTCTGTTTCTCGGAGAGAGCTTTCGGTCAACGGTTTCCAGGTGCCCCCTTGGCCAGTAGTTCCATTCTGGCTGATGTGAAACTCTAGCGTTTTTGTGGTTCCCCTGGGATCTGTCCTGATCACCCGGTAGAGATTGCCTTCGTATTGGAAGGTGAATGTCACCTGGGCTGTATCTGACTGGATATTGATGACCGATTCGTCATGTTTCCTTGCCCTGCCAAAAAGGGACCAGGTCATCGCGTCCAGGATGGATGATTTCCCAGATCCGTTCTGGCCAGAAATGCAGGCAAGATCAAACGTGGTGAAATCGATTTCCACGGGCTTCTTGTATGATAAGAAACCACTTATGGTAAGTGAGACAGGTATCATGTATTCCTCCTTCTGTTGATTTACATAGCAAAAACCCCGGAATGTACTGAATCCGGGGTGTAAGAACATGCAAATGTTTGTTTTCGGGCGGGTTATTCGAGTTTGTCTTTTACTTCTTTTTCGTGCTTTCTCTCGTGATCACTAACATAGGTATATCCCTCGGGAAGGATAATGCCAGCTTTGAGCACTTTACGGACCTGTTCTTCACTGGCGTGCATTCCGGGAGGCAAATTTCGGAGGTGACTTTTTACATTGACATCCTCAAGGACTGTCTCTATCAAGAAAGAGGGAATGGTCAAGCCTTTCCTCTTTCTCCAGAGCACAAACAGTGTGTTCAAGTAGACCTCAGGCAGTCCATCTTTTAGTAGTGTCAGCCGGCCAAGACCCATGAGCATCCTGCCTGGTTCCAGCCTCTCAAGATCTTTTTCGTTATCGATCTGGACACCTGACATATCCGTCTTGATATAGACGCCGTCATCATCTTCCTCGGTGTTTTCTACGTCCGGGATATCGTCAGGGACAAAGATCAGCAGAATGTCTTCCGTTTTCTGCACCAGGTATCCTAAAAATTCATAATCCCCCATGTCGTACATAGTTCCTCCTTCGCTTTTATAGATAAAAGCGAGTGGGTATTCTTATTCTAAACGATATTCAGCCCAGATTTACCAATAGGGGTATCCTGATGCATCAAGGCTATCCTGAAACTCTGTGCTGGGCTCATCGCTAAACCCCTCTGAAACACCCTCTATCAAACAAGGGTCAGTAGGTTTTTTGGGCCTGGCTGCATCCTCCGCTAAGATCTGGGTGATCTGATCAGAGGGAAGTGTAAATATCTCCGGCTGAGCGATTGGTTCTAGTATCGGTTCAAGTATGGTGATTTTTTCTAGTGTCATTACTGTCATCGTTGTTCTCCTTCCCTTTCCAGGTCTCCTAAGTAATCTCCATAGGTAATGCGGTCTTCTTCGTCCATATCAAGCGGGTGGAATGGTTCGTTCCAATCACCTTCTGCTGACCTCAGGTCTTCCAGAGCACACTCAAGGTTTGCAAGCACAAACGGATGCCGCTTGTTATTCTCGGCATCAGCGTTCAACGCTGAGATGGTTTCGTTCGCAATGGAGAATAAAAGATCCGCCGGGATTTTATTGATCAAGCTGATCAAAGAAATAAGTTTTTCCATCATTCACCTCCATAGTATTAAGAGCCTGTTTAAGAGACTCATTAAGAGAAGCTCCTACCCAGGCTCTTATTCCAGTTCATATCTTTAGTTGAGTGTCAATAGTGGATTGTTTTTGCTGCGAGTAAAGGGATTGTAAACCCCAAAACTAGCGGCTTTTTTATACAGCTCGGCCGGCCTGAGTCCATAAGGTGGTGTTACTTCAAACCCAGAGACTGCCACACCTTTCTTTCCTTCTTTGTCTTCACCGGTTTCAATAACAGCAAACACGATCGTCGTTTCCGGATCGTAAGACCCCAATTTGAGGTCCAGCTTCAGAACCCCCTGCTCGCCGATAATATTTTCAAGCGCAAGAAGTTCATCCCAGGGAACATAAGCTGTTGCTACTGCTCCATGTTTTGCGGAGGGTTTAGGAAGATCGGGGAGTTGCGGAAGGATCTTCTTCAGCGGTCCAGGGATATCGTCCATCATGAACATCACTACGACGCCCCTGCCCTCTTTTTTGTACCGGCTGTAAACCAGGCCTGCGATCTTTTCCCAGATCTGGACCACCAGGGACATGTGGAATTTATCCTTTTGGTCCATGTCCTCAAAGTTGTTCATAAATTCTCCTTGGTAATAGTTTGATTTTGGCGGGAAATATTTGGATTGACCGGATCATCATTCTTAGTTGAGATTGATAATCGAGTTGTAGTGTTTGCTACTGGAGAAGGGAAACGTTGAGCCTTGTTCTGGGGAATCTTCAGCCATCGCCCGGGGCGATAAACGGGCCGGAGGTGTAACTGAATAACCGGTGGAAACAATTCCGAATTTTCCTTCATCATTTTTCACTTTATCTATGAAGGTAAAGACAATGGTTGTTTCCGGATCATATTCTCCAAGATGTCGATCGACATTCAATAATCCCTGCTCGCCGATCAGGCTCTCAAGGGGAAGCAGCCTGTCCCTGGGAATATAAGTCCCAACAGCACCGCGACCGGTCGGTTCGGCATTGTCCGGCAGCACATCTTTCAGACAGGGAGGGAGATCATCCATCAAGAACAGGGCCAGGACTCCCTTGCCCCGAGTTTTGTATTGGCGGTAGATATCTCCGGCGATCTTTCCCCACATCTGGCCGATAATCTCGGCATGAAAGTGGTTTCGTTCTTCCTGGTCTTCATGGTCGTAATCATTCATTGGTATCTCCTTGGGATTAGATTTTGGGGTAGGATAAGAAATCCCCCGGCTGTGTACCGGGGAATTTCAAGGACTGTATGGACTGGTTCAAAAAGTGTGGATGGAGCGTGCGTTCTTTGGAGGGATGTAGCCGGCAGCGCAGATGGATTTTTCCATGGCATCAAAATGGGTCAGGGCGATCTTCCGGTATTCCTCAGGGAGACCATATTCTGTGAGCACCATCTTGACCTGCTGCAGTTTGACATAGGTGCTGGCATCCTGCTCTCTTTTTCCTACCGCCCGGTATACATCCGTCAGCACTTCACCTGGAAGGACCACAAAACTACTGCCGTCCTCTCCCCAATACTGTGAGAGAGTGGTGTCGTAGAAATGTGTCAGCGCCAGGGACCACAGTTCAGCATTTTTGAGCGCGTGCTCCGCGATCACCGCGGTGTTCCCGGTAAAAACGATCCGTTCACCATCTTTTGTGGGCCAGATCATCACATCCAACCCTCGCAGATATCCCCTGTCCAATTCCCAACCATCACAGTACCAACCGCCATCCTCTTGATGCAGATTGATGGGCTTGAGGTTGCTCTGCCGCTTTTTGTCCACGTAGGAAATCAGGAGCGGCTGCTCTACCTGGGCATTGATCAGCATCTGCAGGAAATCCTCATATTCCCGGCAGGGAAGAGAAACCTTCAGAACCAGGTCGTTGCGAGTGTAAATCTTTTCTTTTTCCAGGTCGTCAACATACCCAAAAGCGCCCTCCCAGCTGATCTCGGGATATTCCAGCATGGGCACCGCCAGCTGGGTATAGAAATGCTCCCGGGCTTTCATAACCAGGGCTCCGGAGATCTGCCATGGGGTAAATTCTTTTTCCAGCTGGTTGGCGATTTTTTCATACTTCCCCCGCCCGGGCATGGCCTTGATATCAATACTTGAGAGCTTAGTAACTGCCCAGTCATCAAAATAATCATTGATCTCTTTGATCACCTGGTGGTAGGTATCGTTTTTAATCAGCCGGTCACGGTGAGGAAGTTGAGGCCTGAGCTCACCGGGCACTGCCTTGGGGTCCACCACCCAGATCCCCGGCAGGGACACATAGTGGGAATCCAGTGCATACCCTTCCCAGACCATGCTGGCGTGATAGCTGTACCGCGACCGGGGATATTCTGCAAAATGCTCAAGGTACAGCCGGCCGTAAGGTGTAGTGATGAAATCCATCCCTTCTAAAGGGTGTGGAATCAGATCTCCGTTGAAGTAAAAATCTACCTCAACATAACCCCGGAGCTTATCGATCCTGTTACTGTCCAGTTTTATTCCGTCCACGACAACCCTGGTCCCGGAAATGGACTCTTTACTTGGCTGTTCTTCCACCTGGCCAGTTTCAAACAGGGACGAAGACAAAACTAATATCCGGGTGCCCGATTGAATGGTCACCTCCTCGGCAAATGCGGGGGCAGCGTAGATCCCGACCCCAGCTGGCTCAATGATATCCTCCCCCCAATCGGATTCTCCAATGGTCAATAGGGATTTCAGATCGATAAAACCACGCCCATCATCCTCTACGGTAAGTTGGTTGTCTTGATAAACAACCTTGATAGTTTTAGCCCCTGCCCGAAGTGCGTTCTGTATGATCTCTTTGTAGGCCGCGAAGGGACTATCCCACATCCGTTTCACGTTTCTCACGAAATTATTGGATATGGTTACGGTATGTTTTTTCATTTTTTTCTCCTGATAGTTTGACAACTCCATAACAAAAACCCGCCCATGAATTTCAGCGAGTTTGATCAAGACTATATTTGTTATGGAGTTGATTTTGGTAGTTAGTAACTTGCTTTAGCTATTTTCTTTCCTGAGGTTACCTCCTTGAGATTTGATCTGACTATAGCCTTGAGATGCGTTGCAGTTCCATGCGGGATCACAACCAGGTGATGGGCAGCTGCAAGTTGGACCGGGTACCCATCTTCCACACAGCTCCAAACCTTCTGGATAACCTCAGGACTGGGCATATAGGGAAACTCCACCCTGCCTTGGGTTGTGTAGAAAAAGATCACCTCTCTATCGTCAAGTGCAACCCGCTTGTAAAGTGCTGTCCGCTGCCCCTTGTGGATCAGTGATTGGATCAGCTTGCGATCGATCAGCGGAAGCTGCCTGTCTTCGTTATCTTCCCCAACCATTGCCAACAGCAAGTTAGCGATATACCGCGCATGACCGTTTGTTGTATAACCGGCAATGATTCCCCCCCGCTCCACAGCATCATCCAGTTCAGATAGGGCCTTATCAAGGATTTCCTTTCCAAAGCCATCTCGTGCATAGGATATGCGACCAGGAGGAAGTATGGGGCCATCCAGCAATACCACTGCTCCACCTCCCTGCTCCCGGGCACATTCAGAAGCCAGCTCCAGCTCCAGGGAAAACCTGATCGTATCGATAAGTTTTCTCCCACTGGCAGCCCTGGCACGGAGAAGTTCCCCTGGTGATATAAATCTCGCCAGGTAGCGCTCAGGTGGTGAAGTGGTCATGGCGTGAGCGTAAGCCCAGGGGAGTGGTTCCGCGGAATCCGGATAGATCTGGGACCCATCCACCCCCAGGATTTCAACCGGAGTGGACTTAAAGTTATCCACAGGTTCCCAGGGTTGATCTTCTACGGGAATTGCACCCCGGTAGCCTTCAGGGGGAATAAATTCTTTCCCCTTTGCTCCTTTGAAAAGATTGTTCAGCTGCCCATAAGGATGAGGACCCTCATAGGCTATGTTATTGATCTTAGTTCCAAGTTGTTCCAGCCACATCATTCCTCCTTTTGTTCAACGTGTAGAAAGTAAACAAACTGTTGGCATCTTTCGCCATCTCGTCCACTGTGTTTTGAATTGAGGGGCGAAATTGAAACTTGGAAAGATCTGCAAAGATTGTTCTCGCAAACCGGGTATACTCAACTTCGTTCTCAAACACGGACATATCCATTGGATTTGTAAGCAGGACTGCCCGCTTGCCGTAACGGCTTTTGTCCAGGTACAACCTACCGGCAGAAACAGAAGCCTTGATGGCTTTCCAGATCTTCCCTTCCAGAAACCAGATGAGCGAGAAAAGGTACAGAAAATCGATCACTGTTCCTATATCCAGAATTCTGTTGGATCTTGGGACTTTTAGATCCGGTTTGCTCTCTTTTTTGGTGCTGTGTATTTGAATTACTTCCATATCATTCTCCTTTTTCGGTTGGATTTTCTTCTTGTGGATCTTCTTCTAGTTTCTTCCAGAGTTCGATCAGGCTGCTGACCGTGGGGATGTATTTTCCCTGCAGGGCCAGGAGCGCAATCATAAGGATGGGATCCAGCTCGACGGCGTGTTGACCTTCTTCATCAACATCAAAGACAACCCCCAGCGCTTCCAGGATCGGAGTGGCCGGGGAGTCTTCTGTCAAAAAATAGGTTTGAGAAGGAAGCCTGATCATACGAGGACTTCCTTTCTGGTCATGATCTGGACCACGTACTTGTACAGGTTTTCCAGCTCATCCAGCTGCTCCC
>SDBT01003826.1_pt1 | contig 25877 bp, 30 predicted proteins | sample 2277101 | NCBI WGS metagenome assembly SDBT01 (sample SAMN10404973, study PRJNA504765) | marine sediment metagenome | isolation source: marine sediment core GS10_PC15, 103 cmbsf | place: Arctic Ocean: Southern Knipovich Ridge | collected 2010 | reverse complement strand
TTTCGTCGTATTGATGCGGGCATTCGTTTGGGCGCACTCATTCCTACGGGCGTAATGCGTGAACCGGATCGACCAGCCTCGATTCCGTTTGGTGGCAACGGGCATTGGGGAGTGTATGTGGCAGTAGATAGTATGTTTGAGCTCAAAGAAGATTGGAAAGCCGGACTTTTATTACGCGTAAATAATCGATTTGAAAAAACGAAATGCATGCGTGTACCAGTTGAGAAAGAACCGACTGTTTTTGGAAGTACCGTAGCATCTATTTGCGTTGACCCAGGTGTGACCGCAATTTTTTCTCCCTATGTGCTGTTTGAAAATTTACGTGCTGGATTAGCATTAGGGCTCAACTTAACACTTACGTGGCATGATAAAGATGGCTATCGAGATGCACGAGCTGATACAACGGTGCCGCTGAATCTCAAACAAGTGCATGATTTTTCAGGATGGTCTTCAGAATATTTTACCTTAAATGTGTTGTATGATTTTGGTAAGATGAAAGTACATCGAGATTTTAATCCAGTTGTTACCTTTCGGTGGGATATTCCTTCAACCTTATTTACGGCAAGTAGGGTGGACAAGGCGCAACGTGTATCAATTGGCATCGATTTCTTGTATTAAGCAGGGTATTTTAATAAATAAGGAGACGGTATGAGATTTTTTCCCGCATGCAAATGGTTCAGTATCTTTGCAGATGATATGGCAATTGATTTAGGTACGGCAAATACGGTGGTCTATGCGCGTAACAAAGGCATTTTGCTTAATGAACCTTCAGTTGTTGCGGTGAAAGCAAATACTGATCATGTATTGGCTGCAGGAAAAAGTGCCAAAGAAATGCTTGGAAAAACACCTGAAAATATTGTAGCGTGCCGTCCAATGCGAGACGGGGTGATTGCTAATTTCAAATTAACTGAAAGCATGTTGCGCCATTTTATTCGACTTGTGCATAACGATAGAAGAACATTGGTTCGTCCCCGCATGATTATTGGGGTGCCGTCTGGTATCACGCAGGTTGAAAAACGAGCAGTTGAAGAGTCTGCAAAGCAAGCAGGCGCTCGAGAAGTGTATACGATTATGGAGCCTATGGCTGCAGCAATTGGTGCAGGGCTTCCTGTGCAAGATCCATGTGGCAACATGATTGTGGATATTGGAGGCGGTACAACTGAAGTAGCCGTAATCTCTCTCAAATCAGTTGTTTTTTGCCAATCAGTTCGCGTGGGGGGAGATGAGATGGATCAAGCAATTGTGAGTTACGTAAAGCGTAAATATAATTTATTGATTGGTGAACGAACTGCAGAGCGAATCAAAATTGAGATTGGATCCGCAATTATTGATGCAGATAGTAGCAAACAAAGTACTGATGTGAAAGGTCGTGATTTAGTTACCGGCGTTCCCAAAACGGTTAAATTGACTTCTTCAGAGGTCAATGAAGCGTTGCTTGAAATTATTGCAAGCATCATGGAAGGGGTACGTAATGCACTTGAAAATACACCACCAGAGCTTTCTTCTGACTTGGTTGACAAAGGAATCACTATGGCTGGCGGTGGTTCTTTATTGCGCGGTCTTGATATATTAATTTCCAAAGAGACCGGTTTGCCGGTAAAATTAGCTAAAGATCCTTTATTTTGCGTCGTTAACGGCGCAGGAAAAGTGCTTGAAGAGTTGGATTTCTTTAAAGATGCATTAATGTAACAAAAAGTGGATTCGTGGCTAGATCCAAAGGTATACCTCTCAAAAAACGATATGGACAACATTTCTTGCGTGATGAGCAGTATCTGCACACCATGTTTGATGCAGTGACACTCGATTCTTCAACGAATGTTTTAGAAATTGGGTGTGGTGATGGTTTTTTAACGCGTGCTATTTTGCGCCATCCTATTGCTCGATTACGAGTGTATGAAATAGATGAAGAATGGGTAGCGTACATTAAAAACAGCATTAATGATGAGCGTCTCGATCTGCACTATGCAAATTTTTTAGATGTGGATTTGGATGTGTTAGGAAAACATGCTCTATGGACTGTACTTGCCAATCTACCCTATCAAGTTACTTTTCCTATTCTGCGTCGCTTGCAAGAATATCGGCGCTTTTTAAAAGAGGGCGTTGTAATGGTGCAAGAAGAAGTAGCACAAAAAATTACCAAAACCTCTGGACGCGGGTATGGATATATTTCTTTGTTTCTTCAACATTATTTTTTATGGAAACTACTTGATAAGGTGCCTCCATCAGCATTTCATCCGCCTCCGAAAGTATATTCTCGTCTGCTCTATTTCAAACCAATAAAAGATCCGCAACCAATTGCCAATGAAGAAGGTTTTTGGAAATTTATTAAAATGTGCTTTAAGCAGCCGCGCCGTACAATGCGTAATAATCTCAAAGGCTCATATGAGGATGTTTCGCTTCCTGCTGACATCTTGTCATTGCGGGCACAGCAAATGAATATGGAACAACTTCTTACGGTTTGGAATCTTATCCGTTTGCCTTGATAGTTCAACAAGCTCTAGGTTTTTATTTTTGCAATAAACCGACTAATCGAATAGGAGATTCAGTAGCACCTTGCATTTTTAATGGCATTACCAATGCATAGGCTCCTGTAGCAGGTAATTGATCTGTATTTGCAATATTTTCAATGATATATTTCCCTGCAGATAAAACCAAATAATGTACTGGAAACTTTGGCTTATTTCCATCAGGGGATAATGTATCAATACCAATACCAACAATATCACGTTTCAACTATAATTTAACTGCTTCAGGATCCCAAGAAGGAAAATGCATTTTCCCATCCGAATCTACATTACGATACGATTGGGGATCGGACCACTTTTCAGCCCACCCTGTATGACCAATTACTAAACTGCCCGCTAGTATTTTGCCATGTTTCTTTTCAAATTTCTGAATATCATCAACAGTAATAAAATAATCTTTATGCGCCTGCTCTGATACATCAATTTTAACCACTGGCACTATTAAATTTTCCAATGAAAGCTGTGCTATATCTTTTGCTCCTTGCACAAAATGGGCTGGTGCATCAATATGAGTGCCAATTCCTGCATGCATAGTAACGTCTTGTACGCGGGCACCTTGATCATAATCAAGACGGTTCTTAATTTGAAACCCACATAAGCCATTCCAAGTTGGTATATCTTTATTGAGCGTATGAGATAAATCAACTATTGTAACTTTTTCAAACATAGTTATTTCTTTAGATAAAATGGGGGCACAGCATGCCATACACCCCAAGAAAAAAAATATTTTATTCACTATTGTTCCAGATAATCTAGGGAGATTTTTCGCGGTTTTTCTCCTACTGCCAAACGTTCATTAATTCTCTCAATAATCTCTGGAAGAGAATTGATGTTCGGAGCTACATAATCTGCACCGGCTTTAAACAATATTTTCTCCGCTGAGCGCATCTCTTCTTGAAGAGTGTCTCCTGGAGTTTGTGTAAGTTCTTCCCAATTTTTACCTACATAGTTCCCTGTAGCTGATAGCCCAACCGTCCAAGTTCCGGAAGATGCAACTTTAGCCATAGCTTTACCTTCTTGCATATCACCGCGCGTATCACCAACTTTAAGAACCTCTTGCGGGTCTTCAACACCGGCTTGCCGCATGTTTTCCTGAACCATAAACCAATAAGGTCTTCCCCGCTCCACTTGAGAGGAGCTTGTGTATACATCCGGGTAGTATCCTTGCTTTTTGGCTTCTTGTAGGAGCACTTCATTCATCTCTTTATTAAATCCTGTTGTTGAACCAATCATGATTCCAAATTTTTCCCGAACGAAGTCACTGGTTTGAGCTGCACCTGGTATCAATCCTGCATACTCTGTAAGGCAGTTCAGCTGCATTGGTACAAAATCCTCAAACATCTTTTCTACATCTTTTTCAATCCAATCACATCCATAGATCTTTTTAAACTCAGCGCTTATTCTCTTCATTTTGAGGATCGCTCGGATATGATCTTTTTTGAAAAGCCCCATAGGCTCTCTCGCCTCAGGCATACTTATTTCTATACCATACTTCTTAAAGAGCCGGATGAATACTACCGCAGGAGCATATACTCCGCAGTCATTGGTTGTTCCTGAGTTATCCAAAATAACTAATTTGATTCGTCTTGGAGGGGGATTGTCTTTGGCTATGCTATTTAAGGTAGAAAGTGGAAAAGACAAAAGCAGCCATAATACCTTCATATCTCTCATACTAGTTCCTCTTTATTAATATTAAGTTCATGCAATACTTCCTCAATCGCAGACAGGGCACCTTTTAGTTGGTCTGGATGAATGTCTCCGATGCACCCTATGCGAAAGCTATCCACCACGGTTAGTTTTCCAGGATAGATAATAAAACCTTTTTCTTTCAGACGATTATAAAAAATATTGAAATCAAAATTTGAATGGTTTGGCGTTAAAAATGTTGCAATTATTGGTGTTTGATTTTTTTCGGATAAATATAATTTAAATCCCAATCGTTTCATTCCTTGCAAAAGCACTTCAAAATTTTCTCTATAACGCTTTTCTCGAGCAGCAATTCCTCCTTCTTTTTCGAGCTCTTCTAGTGCTTTATGCAAAGCAAAAATAACCTGGATGGGAGGTGTAAATCTCCATTGTCCGGTTTTTTCCATTGTTTCCCATTGGTCATAGAGGTCTAAGGAAAGTGATTTTGTATTACCCTTTGCCTGTTGCAGGGAATTTTTTCGCACAAGGCAAAAACCGCATCCGGGGACGCCCTGAAGGCATTTATTTGAAGAAACTGCAACAGCATCAAAGGGGGTTGTTTTGCTATCGAGTGGCAAAGCGCCAAAGGCACTTATCGCATCGATCAATAACTTTCGTTTTTTCGCTGCAACTACTTGAGCAATTTCCTGAATGGGGTTTAACATTCCGGTTGTTGTTTCACAATATACAACAGCAACGTGTGTAATCTCCGGATGATCGGATAAACAAGAAAGCAAGAGATCGGTACTTACAGGTGTGTCTTCCGGAAAATCTATCGTCAGGTAACGTATCGATGTTTTATCGCAGATTTTTGCCATGCGGCGTCCGTATGTACCGTTAGATAAAATAAGAAGGCAGTCCCGATCAGATACCAAAGTATGTAACATTGCTTCCACAACGAATGTGCCAGATCCTTGCAAAGGGACGGCCACATGAGTCTCAACGCCATTGATAATAGCAAGAAGACGATTGAGAATATCGCGGTTTATGCGGATAAAATCAGAATCCCTTGAGCCATAATCATGAAGCATCGATTTTTTTACCGTTAAAGAAGTTGTGATAGGACCTGGAGTTAATAACCACGGATCTCCAGAAGAAGACAAAGAGTAGACGTTAGATGTAAAGGTCAGCATCGCAGCTGTTAGAGCAATGAATAAGGACATTAGATATCCTATAAAAAATCATTATTAATACGAGGCAAGTTATACGATATGCCCAAAAAGTCAACAACTCTTTTTTGAAAGTTTTTTGATCTTTTTATAGGAAAAAATTAGTTTTTGTTTGAAGGCCGTTGCTCGGAACGATTAGCTTCCATGATTTGTTGCGCATTTCTTACTGCATCTTGAATATGAGCGTTGTAGATATCATCTGAGTAAAGTTCTGGTTTGCATTGATAGATTGCGTTTTGTAGGCGTGTTAGTTTTTGTTTGCATATATACGGTACGGTTGAATGAACCTGATGGTTATTGTTTTGCCTAAAGAGAATAACATTATGTTGGGGACGAATGTCTGCCACGATTGAGTGCTCTGGTGTGAGAGCTATTTTTTTTGCATGGTTTGTGATGATGGGAGCAAATGAAATCGTTGGCAATGGATGGAGTGGATATGTGGTTCGATAATTAATGGGAGTCCAGCCGAAAAACCAGAGCTCAACGTGGCCAGGAGAAATATCTCGTAGCAATCCACTTTTACCGTAAACTATGTTTGGTCGCGTGAAATCGTGTGAAAGGTTAAATTTTCGCGGGCATTTACGTACCCTTCCTTTACACCGCGTTACTTTTAACTGAACTTGAATCAATTTATCGGGGGGCACAAAACCTTTGCGGGGGCGAAAAATACGGTCAGAAAAAATTTGATTGGGTGCAAATAGATCCATTGGTTGAATACGATCGCGCAGTGAGTAAAGATTGAACACCTGTTTGAACATCGGATCGTTAATCAGATAATCAGTATCAGCAATGATGGGAGCGCCTAAAAGAAGGAGCTCATCAATTGAAAGATTAGCTTTTGTAAATTCTTTTTGACGCACTAATGCAAGGTTAAGACCAACATTTCCGCCATGACTATATCCAATGATTCTGATGCGTGGCGTAATATTTTGGGTTTGAAGGCGCTTAACTTCTCGCACTAGCTCTTTAAACAGTCTTTTTGCATCTCGGTACCGGCTTTTGGGGCTCAGCAGCCCAGACCATCCAAATGTATAGTAGCGATTATTGCTATTGATTCCATAATGCTTGCCAACCTCATCAAGGATAAATGCAAGACTTGCGGAAGAATTTCCCTCAATCAATTCTGGACTTACCTGACGAAACCCCAACCGTTGCATTGCCTGATTTTTATAAAAAAATGGATCTTCGCGCATGAGCTCCACCGTTTTTTCATACAAAGTTCCCTCTACTTTATCTTTCATGAAGAGCATGAAATTGCTCCATGAAATATGGGGTTTGATGCTCATAATCCCGTGAACGAAAACATTCAACCATACCTCCTGAGGCTTAAGAGAATTAGATGTAGCGGTGGAATATAATGGAGCGAGCCTAAAGCCAATAAGCAGGAGCGCCCAGAGATATGCAACTGTAAAGGAGATATTTTTCGTCTTTTTGGCCATTATTTTTCCTTTTTTTGTCAAAGCGCCGCAAAAGGATAAAGCGACCCTTTCATCCCTATAATAACCTATTTTCGCTCAATATTTCAATCGTCTGATTGAAATAAGATTGACTCTTTTTGGCGTATTTAAAGGCTTTTTACCTCAATTAGAGCAAAAAAGGGCTAGGAGGAGCTCTCTGGCCGTCTGTTGGGGGTTTTTCTTGATGAAAAAAGTACCTTTATTTTATGTTCAAATGGTCAGAAATTAATGATGATTGTTGGGCAAAGAAAGGGAATAATGCTGGAAATGAAGCGAAAAAAGGATCCCCACTCGGATTCTCATAAACATGAAGCTGCCGGAATGCCACAATTGATTGTAGCATTGGTAGGGTCCGGCTATATCATCTTGAGAATACTTATTTCATTCTTTGTGCAGTTGCCCGATTGGCCCACTTTGATAGTTGCTACGGTGATTCAATTTTGGGTGGCATTTGATTTTTATGTGATGGCCTGGGGGGCGTTAAAAAAGGGATCTTCAAATATGTATACGCTTATTTGCCTGGGAACTACGGTGGCATATGCGTATTCAATTGGGGTCTATTTTTTTGGTGCCCAGTGGCAACGCATGGGCATTCCATCAGACAGCTATTTTGATGCATCCATTTTTGTTATTACGTTTATTCTCGTGGGGAATTATATCGAGGCTCTTTCAAAAAAGAGAGCGTCACATGCCATTCAAAAATTGTTGAATTTGCAACCGCACGTTGCGTTAATTAAAGAAAAAAATGGGGAAGATCGTTGGAAAAAAATATCAGTAGATGAACTAGCGTTAGGTGATATCATGCTTGTCAAAGCGGGCGATCGTATTCCAACAGATGGTCGCATCGTTAAAGGATCAACCTCAGTTGATGAAAGTATGATTACAGGAGAAAGTATGCCTCTCGCAAAAGAAAAAGGAGATCTTGTGATAGGGGCTACTATTAATGGTACTGGTACTGTTGAAGTTGAGGTTACAAAAATTGGAGAACGTACAATTTTATCAGAAATCATTAAGCTGGTTGAGCAAGCACAAGCATCTCGTACTCCTGTTCAGAAAATAGTTGATACGGTTGTTTCTTATTTTGTGCCGCTTGTCATAGTTCTTTCTCTCGTCACGCTCCTGCTTTGGTTTATGTTTGGACCGCCCCCGAGACTTGGCCATGCGATTGTTTCTATGATTTTGGTTCTCATTATTGCCTGTCCGTGTGCGCTTGGCTTGGCAACTCCTCTTTCAGTTATTATTAGCATTGGACGTGCCGCTTTGCGGGGTGTACTTATTAAAAATGCTCAGGCCATTGAACAGGTTGGCACTATACAAGCAATTGTATTTGATAAAACTGGTACGCTCACTACCGGAAAACAAGAGATACAGGTATTCAAATCTGTTCCTAATAGTGATGCTCTTTTAAAAGGTCAAGGATGGTCAATTGAGCGTGGCGTGATGGGAGAGCAGTTTATCATGGCTCTTGGTGCACTTCTTGAAGAGCAATCATCTCATTCGCTTGCTCTTGCGTATATCGCATTTGTGGAAAAAAAGATTCCGAATTATCGCTCAATTATACAAAATGTTTCGTTGGAAAAAAGTTCTTCCATAAAGGGGCTCGGATTTGAAGCACAACTAAATGGGCATACCGTTATCATTGGATCGATTGATGTGATGGTGCAACGAAAGATTCCTATCAGTTCATCCATCATGAATCAAGCAAATACCTGGTTTGATGAAGGTACATCGGTTTCATTTTTCAGTATTGATGGGCAACTCGTCGCCTACTTTTCTATTGCAGATACTATTCGGACAGAAGCAAAATCGGCTATTGCATGGCTGAAAAAACATGATATCAAAACAGTGATGCTTACCGGTGATAATGAGCGTATTGCCCAATCAGTCTCAGCTCAGGTGGGTATAGATGATTTTTGTGCATCTGTACTTCCTGATCAAAAAGTGGACGAAATTCAAAAATTAAAAGATCAGGGATACATAGTTGCCATGGTGGGTGATGGCATCAATGATGCCCCGGCTCTTGCTATCGCAGATGTAGGTATTGCAATTGGAGCAGGCACAGATGTAGCGATTGAAACTGCTCAAATCATTCTTCTTTCAAATGATCTGGCTCTTGTACCATTTTTGTTTCAACTCTCACGAGCAACCATGCGAAATATCTATCAGAATCTGGTATGGGCATTTGGCTATAATATACTTCTTATTCCGGTAGCGATGGGGTTGCTCTATCCTTTTTTTGGTATTGTGCTTCATCCCATTTTTGCCGGAGGTGCAATGGTGTTTTCAAGCTTATCGGTAGTGTTTAATTCTCTACGTTTACGACGCATAGATTTGAAGGATAGCGTATGATACAAAGACTTTGGACGTGCTTGCGCATGATGGGGCAATTGGCACGTGTCTTTTTTCAAATAATATATGGCGTATTTCGTGTTTCAAAACTTCAAGAGCCCATTGTATCTATTTTTGGGGGTGCGCGTATTACTGGAGAAGATATTTATTTTCAAAAAGCTCACGAGCTTGCACAGCGTCTTATTGAGCTTGATATTTCAGTATTGACAGGCGGAGGGCCTGGTATCATGGAGGCTGCTAGTTGTGGAGCTATCGTTTCACCAAAAGGTAAGACGAGAATGATGGGAATTGGGGTAACTAATTTGGGCGAAAAACCGAACGAATGTGCGCAAGAATTTTTTGCCCTCGATTATTTTTTTGCACGCAAATGGCTTCTTACTCGTTTCTCTTCTGCCTTTATTGTCTTTCCTGGTGGGTTTGGCACTCTTGATGAATTGTCCGAAGTGCTCACTCTCATTCAAACAAAAAAACTTAAGCGTGTGCCGATTATATTGTACGGCCTTGAGTATTGGAGCCCTTTCATGAGGTGGCTTAAAGATGAAGCATTGAAACATGGCACCATAACTGAAGAGGATATGAAACTATTTACGCTTACTGATGATCTGGAACAGGTATTTTGTTTAGTGCGCGATGAATGTAAGGTGAAATTATGAAGTGGATTCTTGATGTATTGAAAGTGTGGTGGGTGTCTCTCAAATCGGCTGTTCAACTGAGTTATGGGGTGTTTAAACTGTGCCGCCTTAAGCAACCGATCGTTGCGGTTTTTGGGGGAAAGGGAGCTTATGAAACCGGCAAGTATGCCCAGTGGGCCAAAGAATTTTCCGCAAAAGTAGCTCAGAAAAACATGTCTGTCATAACAGGTGGTGGCCCTGGCATAATGGAAGCAGCAAATTGTGGTGCGTATGAAGCGAGCGATAATAAAAAGGGTGCTACGCTTGGCGTTGGTGTCTCCGGCGTGGATATTAATTTTTTTAATGAGTGTGCACCGATTATACAAGTTGATTATTTTTTTGTACGTAAATGGCTCCTCACGCATTATGCGTGTGGCTTTGTGTTTTTTCCTGGCGGCATTGGGACTGTGGATGAACTGTTTGAAGTGCTTAATCTTATGAAACTTCGCAAAATGAAACGGGTGCCAGTTATTCTTTTTGGAACTATATATTGGCAAGATATTATTTCATGGTATAAGCATGCACATGAAAGTGATTTTATAAGTGCTCCTCTTGAAAGTGCAATGATAATTACCGATGATATTGAAGAAGCAGTGCGCGTTATAGTGAGTTCTTGTTAACCCTATTTCATCGAGTTTTTTGCTGGTCTTTTTACTCATTTTATTTACAATAATACCAATTAAATTATTGAATAATTTATGAACATCATTCTGTGTCCCATCATGGGAGTGCCCCCTATGAAAAATAAAGAGGTATGAATATGAAAATGGATAAAAAGTTTCTCGTTGTTTTCTTTTTGCTTGTGATAATTAATGTGTCTGCAATGGAAATGGAAGAGGACGCTGGTATTAACCCATATCAGTCTGATTCGATGGTTACCTCTGTAGCATTTTCCGATAATAAGACATTAGCCGTTTCCTTAACTGATTTTAGTGATGGCGAGGTGCGCATCCGTAAACTTGAAAATAACGGCAGTTAAGATGCGGAAGTTTACATCTCTGTATCCAGTGCTTTTCCAATCAGATAGCCAATCGCTGAAACAATTACGGGAATCAATACCGTTGGTATGTTTGTTTTCCAAAGTGGCACCACAATAAATGCGATCAGTCCAGAGATAATTGAGAAAATAGCTGCTTGCTTTGAAACCTTCTTACTAAAGTATGCCCACACGAGCGGCACCAGTAAACAGCTCACTGAAATGGCATAACTATCAATGAGAATGGTAATAATGTTTTGCGGCACAAAATAAGAAGCCACTAATGCCATTATACCTACTATAAGCGTAATCAGTTTTGATCGCGTGAGTGTATTCGAAAATCCAATTAAACGTAATTCAAAATCTTGTGCCACGTTTGAGCTAATAGCACACAAAAGTGAATCGGCTGTGGAAGTGATGGCGGCAATAATGGCGCACAAACAAAAAATAACCATAAGCTCATTCGTGAGAAGTTCGATGGTGGGAATAAGTGGGCTGATGCCTGCTGGGACTTGCACACCAAGTAGTTTTGCTTGCATTCCAAAATAGATGGGAATGAGTGCAAACAAAATAAGAAGTATGCAAGAACAGAGTGCCGATAGTGCTGCAATACGTTTGGTGCGTGCGGCAAAAAACCGCTGCGCAAGATCCTGTTCAATTAATGAAAAAAGTGCGGGCATTGAAATGGTAGCCACGAGCGTATTGATAGAGAGTGGTAAGGTGCCAAACATCTCCCGTTGCATAGTGGCAATCGATTCCCACGCAAATGGTGGGCCATACAAGAGGCTATAGAGAAATACGCCGATGAAAATTGCCATAATTAAAAGGACTTGAAAAACGTCTGTAATCACTACTGCTTTAAGGCCACCTGCCATTGTATACAGAATGATAAAGAGCCAAAACGCAATGAAGATAAATTCTGTGCCGGCGCCAAGATTAAGTGAGCTAATAATGGTACGCGAGCCTACAATTTGGCCAATTAAGATGCCACTCATGGTGATGATCGATAACAATGAAGCGATTTTTTTTAAAACCGGTGAATTGTATTTTTGTTCAAAAATTTCTGCAGTCGTGGCAACGTTGAGCGATTGCAATTTGCTTGCAAATCCAGCGGCCAGCATAAAAAAACCAAGCGTCATGCCAACGGTATAAAGCAATCCATAGAGGCCATAGAGATAGGCGTTTTCTGACGTCCCCAAAAGCATGCCTCCGCCAATCTGCGTGGCAACGAGCGTCATGGTGACGGGAAAGAGTCCCAAATTTCGTCCGGCCAAAAAGTAATCAGCAGTTGTGTTCACGCGGGTTGATGCTAAAAAGCCAAGGATTGTGTAAAAAAGTGCGAGTGCTGCAAACAGACCAAAAAATAACAATGTATTCATGAAAATTCTCCATATCGAATGTTTGTAATTACCGTATCGAAGAAATACTGTAGAAACAAGAATTAATGGAAAGGACGAGCCTTTTTCTTTCGATGGAGAAAAATGTGAGCAAATAATTTTGGTGCTGCAGGAGCACATTGAGATTTAGCAAGATAGAGTGAGATAGGAATAGCCATGAGCATTTTACTGCCTTGATAGAGATTGCGTTTTTTTATTTATACGCTTTAGTTTACTGATGAATGCAGGTTTTGTGAAGTATCGAGCATGGTAAAATCTATTTTTTAACTTGAATTTTCCCGCCATTGTTGCGCTCTTTATATGCTTTCCAGAGGCCTGATAAAGTATAAAAATAGAGTCCTAAGTGAGCAATGGTACCAACGTTTTTTATGAGAGGTGCGACTTCGATCTGAAAATGGTAGTTAGGCTTCCTCCTCAATATAGACGAAAGGGGAATGCCCCACGAGTCTAAAACAGTCGGCGTCATCACAAGATTACAAAGAAAAATCCCCATATCAAATGCTGTTTTAAATGCTATTGGATGCGTGAGCGTTGGCGCTGATAAAGCAGTGAGCATCAGTGCCGCAAGAATCTGTTTTTTCATATTTTTCTCCAGATAAAGTTTATTTTGCTTGTTTGACCTGAATCTTTCCATCGTTCTTTTTGTAATCTTTATACGCTTTCCAGAGAGAAGGAATGGCGTAGGCATAAATGCCAAGGTGCGTCACAAGAGTGGGAAGGTGGTGGTTTGTTAGGGAGGAGAATTTATTTCTGTATGAGAGAGTGGCAGCAAGAATCATGCTCATATCAAATATAGTTTTCAATGCTATTGGGTGGGTGAGTGTGGGCGCTGAAAGAGTGATGACCATCAGTGCAGAAAGAAGCTGTTTTTTCATGTATCTTCTCCATAATTTTTAAAGCTTTTATCATATAGCAAGCTAGTTTACTTGTTCTGAAACTAAAAGCCAATAAGAGTGATTTTGATGGGATAAGCTGTGCATGACACTCCTCTCTTCTTTTGCTACAATAGGGACAGTATAATTCTTATGTCCCTCAGGAGTATTCGTGAATAATACCCAAAAAGCGGTGCCGATAATGCGCACCATTTTTCTTTTTATGGTTTCAAAACTGCTTGCCTGCATGAAAGTGAGTTTTGCTATTGGTGCGGCTTGGACGCTCTTTTCTTTACGTAACATGATCGCTCCTCTTGCGGGTGCCTTTGGAGGCACCGCAGGTGCAAGCTTCTTTTTTGCAAGCAATTTAATTTACTTATTACTTTTCAAGAAAACGTTTTTACTTTCACAGCTTGCCTATAGTGGCATCCCAACATTTTTTGCTGGCCTCTATTGGGCAACGTCATCACGTCTGATTCGAGCAGGAGTGCCTGCATTGTGCATGTTTCTTTTTATGCTTCATCCGGAAGGAATGGCTGCGTGGCCATATGCATTTTTTTGGTTGATGCCGATTGTACTAGCATACAGGAACACTGAATCGATTTTTGTAACCGCTCTTGGGAGTACATTTACTGCGCATGCGGTTGGTTCAGTTTTATGGCTGTATACCACTTCGATGGGTGCATCCTATTGGTATGCATTGTTACCAATTGTTCCCGCTGAACGGCTACTTTTTGCTGTTGGAATGACAGCAAGTCATATGATATTTTCATGGTTATTCTCATACAACTTCAATCTATTTCCTCGTTGGTTGCATAGGCTTGTTCAATAGGAGTGAATTATAATGAAGCACATGGCCTGTATCATGGATGGTAATCGACGTTGGGCAAAGAAGCATGGCGCATTGCCGTGGGATGGGCATCGAGAAGGAGTGAAGGCAGCGCAACGGGTGATAGATTTTTGCTTGGAACAAAAAATTCCATACGTGTCTCTCTATACTTTTTCTCTTGAAAATTTTAATCGTTCAAATGAGGAATTGCATTTCTTATTTTCTGTGATAATGAACGAGCTGAAAGAGCGCGTTCTGCATGATATGGTTGCAAAAGGGGTGCGCGTTTCTTTTATTGGCGATACTACTCAATTTCCAAAGTCGGTAGTGCCGATAGCACGCGAAATTGAGAAAGCTTCCCAAAACGGCACGAAACTACAAGTGAATTTACTTTTTTGCTATGGAGGGCGCCAAGAAATTATGCAGGGGGTACGTACTGCAATTAGTAAGGTACATTCTGGTGAACTTGCGCTTGATGATTTAGATGAAAAAACATTTGAAACGATACTCTGGACTGCGGGCACGCCTGCGCCGGACATTATTATTCGTACGGGGGGTGTACAACGGTTGAGTAACTTTTTATTGTTTCAAGCAGCGTATAGCGAATTCTTTTTTCTTGACTGTTTTTGGCCAGAGATATCCAACGAAAAGTTGCATGAAGTGATTACTTCATTTAAAGAACGGCAGAGGAATTTTGGCTCATGAAAACGGTAGCGATATTAGGAGAAGGAGCCTGGGGCACTGCAGTAGCTACACTGCTCGCGCACAATGGGCACCAAGTAATGTTGTGGTGCTACAATACGGAACTTGTCTCTCAGATTAATACAACAAGGTACAACGAACGTTATTTACCTGGCATCCAATTAGACAAAACTATTACCGCGGTGGCAACGATCGATGAAGCTGTTTGTAATGCAGACTGGGTGTTTGAAGCAGTGCCGGTTAAATTTTTGCGATCAGTGCTCGAAAAAGCAAAAACTTGCTATAACGATACACAGCGATGGGTAGTGCTCAGTAAAGGAATCGAACAGGGTACATTACTTTTTCCCACCGAAATTATTTTTGATGTATTGGGTAATACAGTGCAGCAAACAGTCTTTGCAGGGCCGAGCTTTGCGATGGATGTTGCACGCAAGCAAATTACGGCTGTGACCATTGCGGCTCCTGGATGTGCATTGGCAAGAGAGCTACAGGCACTCTTGGCAAATGATTATTTTAGACCTTATATTTCAACTGACATGATTGGCGTGCAAGTGGGCGCTGCACTTAAAAACGTGATTGCGATTGGTGTGGGGATGCTTGATGGTGCCGGATATACTGATAATGCAAAAGCATTTATGATTACGCGAGGTTTGCATGAAATAGCGGAGCTTGCCGTTGCACTGGGGGCTAGACAAGAAACGGTATACGGTTTGTCTGGCGTAGGAGATTTGATACTAACCGCGATGGGATCACTGAGTCGCAATTTAGAAGTTGGCAAGCGATTTGGACAAGGGCAATCTCTTGAGAATATTCTTAAAGAGACCGGTTATATTCCTGAAGGGATCAATACTGTAGAATCAGTGCAACAGTTGATGCGCAAGCATGGCGTCCGCCTTGCCATTTGCTTGGGAATATATGAAGTGATTTTCAATAACAAATCTCTAAAGCAGGTTTTGAAGAAGTTAATGAGCGATTCTGTGCCGTGTGAATGTGAGACATAAAAAAAGCGGGTGTAAAAACCCGCTTTTTTAAAATCCGATGATCAAATTCTATGCAGCTTCGTCCCTTGCATCTTCCATTTCCATTTCTTCTGATTTTTTTGGCTTGCCGCAGGCGCATCTAGTATCTTCATCCATCTCTACAGATTTGCAAGATTTGCAGGTACCACAGCATTTTTTGCACTTAGAGCAGCATGAACTACAGCTTCTTTTTGCTTCTTCTTCGGTCGTTACAGATTTGCAAGAGCATTTACATTTGCCACACTTGCTGCAGCATGACTTGATTTCTGCATTTTCATCAGCCGCTTCCATTGTTTTTTTCATCATATCGGCTGCAAGCTCTCTGCCTTTTCTCCCCTCCTCAGCATTCGTAAGGCATGTTAGTGAGCTCAAGAATGCTGCACATAACAATACATATTTGTTCATGGCTACTCCTTAATTTTATGAAAATGACGTTATATTTCTATAGTAGTACGATAGATTATGAGAAAAAGCAATAGATACTCTTATGCACGGGATGTTGTTTTACGAGATTGGTATTTGACGATAAAAAGAAGAGGGCGTGCGAAGAAAATGTCTGTCTCTTTGGGTGCTATAGGTAAATCGTGGGGCTTTCACAGGGATATCTCGTTTGCGGAGTTCGATTCTTAACTGTTGCGGATTTTTAAACAGAATTGCATCAAATCCCATTGAGCGAGCCACACGAATATTATCCCATTTATCATCAACAAAAATAACCGGTGTTTTTTCTAAATCAATTTTGTTTTTATCAAGATAGCGTTCAAAAAAACGAGCATCAGGTTTTCTAATGATGTTTCCATTATCAAGACTAACCACTACTGATTTTTGCAGGTCTATATGCTTAAAAAAAGGTGCTGTATAGGGATGCTTCTGTGGATCGAGTAGTCGGTGAAAGGATGTTTGGCCAATATTAGAACCAATATGCTGTTCAATATCTAAATTAGTAAGTTCACTTACCAGTTCTCGCATGCCAGGTATAGGCCGTTGGGAATTGGCCATAGCGATAATTAATTCAGCTAAGTGGGGATTGTTGTGTTGCATTGCAACTTGGATGTATTCTTCTGATGATGTTTCGTCTGTAAATACGTCTTTGCTAATAAATTTCATTAGATCTTTCAAAAGAGGCCAAGAGAGATGAGAAAATGCTGCTTTCAAATGGGGAAATGTAAAAAAGTTTATAATTCGATCTTGTGGTTGTAAGAGCACGTCATGAATATCCCACAATATAATAGGATTGCTTGCGTGAGCAGCTGAAGCGAGTAATAAGAAACTGAGTACTATCGTTTTTATTTTTTGCATACTATAAAGAGTTCCCTGTGTTTTTATTTCAGTCTAACACAGGGGACTCTTTATCTGAAGTTATAAAAGGCCTTTACGATTCAAAATAGTGCGTGCTTGAGTCGCACTACGGAAAATTTGGCCATCGATGCATATCTTACGGGCACCGTTAATGTTTTCCAGTTTATCATCAAAAAAGATAATATCCCTTGGATGTACGTTATGGTTTTTCTGTAAGAATTTCTTATAATATTTTCTGTGAGGTTTTCGGGTAAAAATGCCTTTAGCGCCTGTAAGAGATCCTCCTATGTCAAAATACTTAAAATGACGAGGATAGCATCTTGATAGTTTGCCGAAAGATTTATCCGATATATTTGATAATATCACTTGTTTCACGCCCTTAGCATGAAGCTCTTTAACCAATTCAAAAGTTGATTCTTGTGGTCTGCATTGATATCCATGTCTTTTCGGTGTAGTACACAATACTCGGTGAATATCCCATGCCACCATTTTATTCGGTTGTTTTGGTGGTGCTGCGAGCCCACCTGTACTCGATATGATAAGGCCCAAAAGGGCGATACGTTTGAACATAATAACCTCCATTTTTGGAACTCCATTTATTCAATTAGAATTATATCAGAATGGTGATTTATAGACAAAAGGGGTATGGAAAGCTGCTACTGAACGTGCAATTGAATGTTTGGTTTGGAATCAGCATCCAGAATTATGAGCGATCCGGGCAGTGGCCGCTGATCGATTATAAGGGGTGGGGTTGAAGGAGATCGATGCTTGGCGTTTACAATTTCTGGGGTAATATCATAGCCCTCCAAAAGATCGATTGCCTCTTGAACTGGCATTCCAGAAAAATTAGCCAAAATATATGGCTTTGAATGTGGTTGAGCGATATAGATAGTGAGCACGTTATCGGTGATCGGCTGATGGGCTGCTGGATACTGCGCGACACAGGTGTCTTTTGGATAGGCACTGGGAAGGGCATAGGATTTGCATCGTATACCCAGAGTTCTAAGCTCAATTTCAATTTGTTTGAGCGGTTTACCAACCACCTTCGGCGCTTGAGGCAATGGCGGTTGCTCTGATACGGTGATAAAAACTGTTTGGCGTGGTTTGACCATTTGGCCAGCTGCTGGTAGCTGGCGAATAATGGTGCCATGAGGCATATCGCTGTCTTTTTTAATGCGTAATAATTTGAGATTGAGCTGATGATTTGAAAGCTCCGTAACCGCCTCATAGAGAGATTTTCCTTCTACGCAGGGAACAGGAAACTGTGCAATAGCAAAATAGGAACGAGTAGCAAAATAGCCTGCAGCAAAACAGGCAAAGGGGATCATCCAAAATATATTTTTGAGCATGCATATCCATAGGATACAGAAGGATACAGAGATTATATATTCAGTAGAGTATATAAGATATTGAATTGGATCAAAAACGGGCAAAAAAGTAAGCCGGATTCTGTTACTTATGAGTATAAGTTGGCAACCATCTATCTAAGCGGCATACCCGCACGTTTAACCGGAACAAACAACCAACACGTGCCTATTTTGCCTTGCTCCAGGTAGGGTTTGCCCATCTATTGATATTGCTATCAATGATCGTGCGCTCTTACCGCACGTTTTCACCCTTACCCTACTTTGCATAAAGCTTCGAAGGGCGGTTATTTTCTGTGGCACTTTCCATGGGGTTTCCCCCTCCTTTGTTGCAGAAGTGCTCCAAAGGTACCTTGTTTGTTAGGAGTCCGGACTTTCCTCTCACGCAGTATGATGCGTGAGCGACTGCCTCATTTTGCCCGTTTTCAATTTCAAAGAGAAAAACATTGTTATAATTATACTACTAAAAATACTACCTATTGTATAGGCTAGATCAGGCATTATCCCTAGCAAACTTGGCTTGATGATGAGTAGATCTGCTGCAATGCAGAGGCCGGTTGCAAGAGCTGGATAAAGCAAATGGGGAAATATGTGAGTACGAATGGTGAGGATAATTACACAAGCAGGTAGCGCAGAAAGGAGAGGCCACCAAATCGATGGGCCTATGGTAAATGAAGTACTCATTAAAAGGAGAAAAAACCACGTAGTTTGCCCCCAGGAAAAAGGCTTGGTAAAAAGAGTGGCAATAAAAAAAGAGAGCAGAAAACACCCAGTTTGCTGCCCGATGAGAAAAAAGCTCCAGAGATCAATGCAAAATAGCAGAAAGGAAAAAAGATATAGCGTTACTAAGTAAAGAAAAGAGAAAGTCATTTTTTTCTTTCTTAATTGTTAATTTTTAAAAAAAATTTTTCTTGGTTGATTGTATCTAGAATTTGCGTTAGATTCAAGAATCTGATTTTTGAGAAAGAGAAAGAAGTAGTTAGGCGTAATAAAAGGGCGTATTTTTTAAAAAGGAGAACGATTTATGAAGAATAAATTTTCGCTTGTCTTGATTGTATCCTTAATTTCTTGTTCGAATGCATTTGGCGGATTTTGGGATAGTTTATCTGATAATGTTAATCGGGTAGTTGATATGATTAACGTACCAACTGATCATCTTATAAAACTGAGAAGTGCTCCCGTTTTAAAAGAGTTTTTGCATGAAAAAAAGGGTCAGTTTAAGACTTATGCTCGTGTGCCAAAAACTATAATGACTGTCGTTCTCGCTTATTTCACGTGGAAGAATGAAATGGTAAGAGATGTTGCGGGTAAAGTTGCCAAGCCAGTTAAGCGGTTTATGGGTATCAAGGAAAAATCAATCAAAAGAAAAAAAGATATGTTGAAAAAGCGTGTTAATGATTGGAGAGAAGAAGCAGCGTAGCAAGTAATAATGTATAGAAAAAAAGGGAGCCAGGAGAGGCTCCCTTTTTTATTTCTTATCAGTATCCTTAACAGCATGAACACTTATTTTTTTCTTGGGGTTTAAGCATGCGCCCCATTTTGTACCGACTTTTTTTTTTCTTTATTCTCAGTTTCTTTTTTGTGGCAGGAGCTGCTTATTTTTTATGCACAAATCAGTGGATAGATATCTCAGTGCTTGAACAATACGATCCCGGAAAACCAACTATTCTTCTTGATGACGAAGGTAATGAGTGGGCCCGTTTTGAGCTTGAGCGGCGTGAGCCTATTGCATTTGATCTGATGCCAGAGCATCTTACTGAAGCGTTTTTATCAGCAGAAGATTGGCACTTCTATGCGCATTACGGCATTTCTTGGAAAGGTATTCTCCGTTCACTGCTCATTAATCTTTATCATGGCACAAAAAAGCAAGGAGCAAGTACGATAACGCAGCAGCTGGTGAAAATGCTTTTTTTTGATTTGAAAAAAACGTTTACGCGCAAATTAAAAGAGCAACTTTATGCGATTATTATTGAGCAGCAATTTACCAAACAGCAAATTTTAGAAATCTACTTAAATCATGTTTACTTTGGCTGCGGTATTTATGGCGTGCAAGCGGCAGCGCAAGCATTTTGGAAAAAGTCTGTGGCGGAATTGAGCATTGGTGAGGCAGCTACGCTTGCTGGTATTATTCGTGCACCAGGCCGGTATTGCCCGCTTATGCATCTGGCTGCGTGCGAACAACGAAGAAATATTGTCCTCCGATTGATGCGCAATCGTGAGGTGATCGCGCAGGAAGTATATGAAGAGGCAGTCGAGTGCCCTTTGCATGTGTGCGAGCGAATAAATCAATCATGTGCGCCTCACTTAAAAGAATATATACGTCTTTTTTTGGAAAAGTTGGTGAGTAAAAAGCAGCTCTATGCGGGAGGGCTTACCGTGCAAACAACGATCAATAGAAAGATGCAATGCATTGCAGAGCAGGAATTTCAAAAACAAATAAACCATCTGAAAAAAGAACTCAATAAACCAGTTGATGGAGGATTTTTTGCATTTGATGTGCAAACGGGTGCGATCAGAGCGGTGGTAGGTGGTGCTGATAGTAAGCAATCACTTTTCAATCGCGCCTATCAAGCAAAGCGACAAATGGGATCCGTTTTTAAACCCGTAGTCTATGCAGCTGCTCTTGAAAAAGGGATGAACTTTTCAGATGTAGAAATTGATGAACCTATTGAAGTAGTCCAAGATAGCACCTCATGGTTTCCAAATAACTTTGATAAAAAATTTAATGGTGTGCTTACGCGAGCATATGCGCTTTCTCGTTCCAATAATATTGTAACCATCAAAACCATGCTTGATACAGGAATTAAACAGGTCATTGCTATGGCAGAGCGCTGCAAATTGCCGGGCCCATTTCATCCCTATCCATCCCTCGCACTTGGCTGTACTGACGCTACGCTTATACAAGCGGGAGCAATGATAAATATATATGCGAATAATGGTATATACGTTGAGCCGTATGTAATTGCCTGGGTGAAAGATAGTTCGGGTAATAGAATATACAAGCATACATTTCAACAGGAACGAGTTATCAGTTCACGCGTTGCGAGTCAAGTGGCTAAAGTGTTGATGCTGGGATTAAAGCGCGTACATAAATGGTTTGCCGATCGATGGTTTGAAGGGGAAGCCCTGAGTAAAACAGGGACTACGAATGATTCGCGTACCTGCTGGTATATCGGATCTACCCCAGCACTCACCACCGCAGTGTATGTTGGGTGTGATGATAATCAATCTATGGGAAAAAATATTTATCCGGTGCGTACTGCATTTCCGATATGGCTTGGCTTTAATCATGCGTTATCATGGCCGATACAGCAGTTTACTTTTGATCCATCACTGCAATCTGTTTGTATTGATGAATGCAGTGGCAAACGCGTTAAACCTGATCGAGAAGGTGCTATTGAAATACTTATATAAAAAAGAAGCGTCTTTATTTTTGTTGGTTTTCTCGGTAATATAGCCGAAATTAAAATGTGTGCGTACGATAACTTGGAAAAGGGATAACGAATGATAAAAACTAAAAGAATATTTCGTGCAGTATGTGGCGTTTTATTTTTATCTGTGACCACGGTTGTTTGTGGTATTGCACCAACAGCTGAAGAGAAGGAGCTCTTACGTGTAGCACGTGAACGGCATCACAATGGTATTAAAGAAATTATTGCAGATATGAAGCACGGTTGGTCTGTTGTTGAATATTTTCATAAAGGAGTGGCACTCAATAAACGCGTGAACACAGTTGTAACTGAATGCTGGCAGCAGGCATATGGTCGCGATGATTCTTCCTATTCCATTAAGATTGGAGAGCATGAGCTTACCAAAATTTTTGAGCAGTTTCTCATTGAGATGCAACCAAACATTACGTACTATGCAAGGCAAACAGCACTGACTAAATTCAAACATGATGCCCATTCTTTTGGCCGTGCATCTCAAAAAGAGTTTCGTTCTACTATCGAAAAAGCGCAACGAATTATTGTAAAACATTTGAAAGAGTTTATTCCGTTAAAATTACGCCAGGAATTTGAAAATAGTACCGAGCGTGTCTTTAAAGATGGGGTTCGCTTTTTACTCTATGTAATGCTCAAAAAGTACAACAATGGGTTTAATCGTCATGATGTGAAATTTATTAATGCCAAAATTGAAATGTTTGTACGTGAGATGGGGCGTGAATATCCCTACATATCGATAGCAGCATTCGAATCATGGGTCTGTGCACTCCTTCAAGATCTTCTTTTTGCGGAGTGCGTTGTTTGCATGGATCACAGAGCAGATCGATACATGACATGCTGCAAAACAAAAAGTATCTGTAGAAAATGTTACTCGCGCGTATCAGCGTGCCCATTATGCAGAGCGCCAAAGCGATCTCGATCATAAAATATTTTAGCCACGATGCGCCATTGCTTTTTTGATTCGTCTGGCTCTGCATCATTTGCTTTGAGTTTGTACAATGTATAAAAATCATCAATGCCAGGCTTTTTTTCTCCATCTTCATCTGTTTCGCATAATAATTTGAATGTTTCCCATCCATCTGCATTCAGATAGAGTGGCTTGTTTGTCTTGTTTATTTTCAGTTCTTTCAAAAAAACCAACTGCCTGATTGTTAGCCCTTTTTTCTGGCATGCGTGTGCTGCTAACACTGGAAGGATATTCCAAATCTGCACGCCATTCTTGTCTCCCGTTGCAACCGAGTTACCATCAGGAGCAAAGTCCAGTGCATGAACCCATGATCCAGTACCCCACTCTGTTATAAGGCTGCCGTTAGTTGAACGAATCTGCATGTGTCCATTGGAATGCCCCGTTGCAACCGAGTTACCATTAGGAGCAAAGTCCAGTGCATGAACCCATGATCCAGTACCCCACTCTGTTATAACTGTGCCATCTTTAGTTGAACGAATCTGCATGTGTCCATTGTAATCCCCCGTTGCAACATATTCCCCATTAGGAGCAAAGCCCAGTGCATAAACCCATGATCCAGTATCCCACTCTGTTATAACTGTGCCATCTTTAGTTGAATGAATCTGCACCTGTCCATCCTCATGCCCCGTTGCAACATATTCACTATCAGGAGCAAAGCCCAGTGCATAAACATATCCAGCATTCCACTCTGTTATAACTGTGCCATCTTTAGTTGAATGAATCTGCACCTGTCCATCCTCATGCCCCGTTGCAACATATTCACCATCAGGAGCAAAGCACAGTGCCCAAACATCTGATCCAGTATTCCACTCTGTTTTAACTCTGCCATCTTCTGTAAAACGAATCTGCATGTGTCCATTGGAATCCCCCGTTGCAATGTGTTCACCATCGGGATCATAGCTTAGTGCATTAACAGGTGACCAAGAATACCACTTTGTGACAATTTTAGGCTGCAGTAACTCATCTTCGAGATAGCTTGTTATGTGAACCTGGAGCTCGGCTGGCAGCAGTTTAGTCATATCCTGTTCTTCTGTTTTCATTTCATCTTCTTCCATCTCCATTGGACGCAGATGCGGAGTTGCAAGTAGGAAGGCAATCAGTAATGGGTATGCGTTACGCATTTCCATCTTTAGATTTTTTTAATTTTTTATGCGCAGCTAATGCTGGAAGGATATGCCAGATTTTAACAGATCCATGTTCATCGTTATGCCCCGTTGCAATATATTCACCATCGCGAGTAGAATGCAGCGCACAAACTGCTAATCCGGTATTCCATTTTTTTTTAAGTTCGCCATCTTCGAGTAAACTAATTTGAACATCTCCATTGAAATACCCCGCTACAATATATTCATCGAGAATGAAATGCAGCGCAGTAACCGTTTCCATTGATTTAGACTTCCAGCCGCCTATAAGGTTGCTATTTTTAGTTGAATAAATTTGCACTAATCCCTCGAAATCCCCCATTGCAATATATTTACCATTGGAAGAATGGTTCAGTGCCAAAATTGCTACTGGGGCCTTCCAATTTTCGTTTAGTCTGTTATCACTTGCACGAATTCGCACGCATCCACCACTATGCCCGGTTGCAATATATGCACGATCGGGAGTAGGATGCAGCCCATCAACTCCTAAGGTTAATCCAGTATTCCACGTTGTTCTAAAGTTGCCCTTTTTTGCCAAAAAAGTTTGCACCTGTCCATTATAATGCCCCGTTGCAACATATTCACCATTATAAGAATGGGCCAGTGCCCAAACTGGTGATCCAGTATTCCACGTTTTTTTAAGTTCGCCATTTTTGACTGAATAAATTCGCACCTTTCCATTACAATGCCCTGTTGCAATGTGTTCACCATCGGGATCATAACTCAGTGCATTAACAGGTGATCCAGAATACCACTTTGTGACAATTTCAGGCGGCGGCAGCTCATTTTTGAGACAGCTTATTATCTGAACCTGGAGTTCGGCTAGCAGCAGTTTAGTCGCATCCAGTTGTTCTATCTCCATTGCATTTTCTTCCATCTCCATTGCACGCATAAGCGGAGTTGCAAGTAGGATGGCAATCAGTAATGGGTATGCGTTACGCATCTTCATCTTTTTCCTGAAGCTCCTCATGTTCTTTTTCCAATCCTTTTTGATTGCATACTTTAGGCAGGATGCGCCATCGCTTTTTTGATTCGTCTGGCTCTGCATCATTTGCTTTGAGTTTGTACAATGTATAAAAATCATCAATGCCAGGCTTTTTTTCTCCATCTTCATCTGTTTCACATAATGATTTAAATGTTTTCTGTCCATCTGCATTCAGATAGAGTGGATTATTTGTTTTGTTTTTTTTCAGTTTTTTCAAGAAATACCACTGCCTTAGTGTTAACCCTTTTTTCTGGCACGCATGTGCAGCTAACACTGGAAGAATGTTACAGATCTGCACCTGTCCATTCTCATGTCCCGTTGCAAGATAATTGCCATCGGGAGCATAGCCCAGTGCAAGAACCCATGATCCAGAATCCCATTTTGTTTTAACTGTGCCATCAGTTGAACGAATCTGCACCTGTTCATTCTTATGTTCCGTTGCAAGATACTTGCCATCGGGAGCATAGCCCAATACATAAACCAATGATTCAGTATTGCACTTAGTAACAATTTCAGGCTGCAGCAGTTCGTCTGTTTCTATCTCCATTGCATACATATGCGGAGTTGCAAGTAGGAAGGCAATCAGTAATGGGTATGCGTTACGCATCTTCATCTTTTTCATGTTTTTCCTCATGTTCTTCTTCCAATCCTTTTTGATTGCATACTTTAGGCAGGATGCGCCATCGCTTTTTTGATTCGTCTGGCTCTGCATCATTTGCTTTGAGTTTGTACAATGTATAAAAATTATCAATGCCAGGCTCTTTCTCTCCGTCTTTTTTTGATGCTTTTCGTAATGAATCAAAGGTTTGTTTTTTCAGTAGCATCTAATTTCAGTGGCTGCTTCTTTATTTTTTTTCTTTTAGCTTTTTTAATAAAAGGGACAACTTGCTGAAAAGTTTTTTCTTGCACGCGTGTGCTGCTAACATTGGAAGGATATGAAAAATCCGTACATTTCCATTTTGATCTTTCGTTGCAACATAGTTGCTATCAGTAGTGTAACCCAGTGCAGAAATAGAGAATCCAGC
>SDBT01003825.1_pt1 | contig 25877 bp, 21 predicted proteins | sample 2277101 | NCBI WGS metagenome assembly SDBT01 (sample SAMN10404973, study PRJNA504765) | marine sediment metagenome | isolation source: marine sediment core GS10_PC15, 103 cmbsf | place: Arctic Ocean: Southern Knipovich Ridge | collected 2010 | reverse complement strand
CTGAATAGTACAACTCGTGTTAGTAAATTCATCTATTAGGGAGAAAAAATAATGGCGGCAACAACCTCAGATCTATCGAGGCTTGATGCTATCCTGAAGGATCGTGCGATCCAGGATGCCATTCGGACTGCTATGAACAAGGCAACTCCATTCGCAGAGCGAGTGACTCAAGAGTTGACTTTGAGTGGTCGTAAGGGCATTTTCCCGGTTCAGTTCGGGGTTAACGAAGGCGTTTATGCACGCGCTGAGAAGGGTCTCTTTGGAGACTCGCAGGTTGACCAGCCGGATTTGGCCGAAGTTCAGGCTAAGTTTATCTATGCTATCTTTGAGATCACAGGACAGATCATCTCAGCTACTCGGGATTCCGAGGGAGCATTTGAGGAAGGTCTGGCTCTGACCATTGAGAACACCATTGATGGTGTTAAGCTAGATATGGCTAGACAAGTTATCGGTGATGGTTCCGGTAAGATTGCTCTAGTTCAGTCTAAGACGGACACTAACACTTATATCCTCGACAGTCCTTTTGGATTGACGACTTATAAGTCTAACCGTCCGGTTAGGAATATTCTGCGGAAGAATATGCCGATTGATGTACTCGATGCAGCTACTCCGACGGTGAAGTATGTTGACAATTCCGCAATTACTACTGTCACGCACTCCACGACGGGCACAACGATTGATTTCTCGCCTGTTGAAGCCACGACTGGTGTAGCCGATGGTGACTTTGTGACGCGGGCAGGTAACTTTAACCTGGAGATCGAAGGTTTCCTAGCGGGAACTTCGGCTACAGGTACTTATCTGAACATTCCGCGTGCAGGGAATGATGGCTGGCAAGGCCAGGTTGTAGATGCGGCTGGCGGCGGTGGTACTGCGGTAGCACTAGACCCCGACCATCTGCGCGATACTGTAGACCTTATCATGGAAAACTCAGGAGAAGCTCCAGAGTTTCTTACGATGAACTACAAGCAGCGCAGGAACTTCTTCAATCTTGTTGCGCCCCAGATTCGTTATGCGCCGATGATGGCTCCACAGGGAATCAAAGAAGACGCTCTTACTTTCGATGACATGGAAGTTGTCGTTGAGCGGTTCTTCCCGCCCGAGCATATTGGAATCGTGTCACCGCGTTTCTGGTTCCATGCAATCGACAAGGATACTGAGTGGATTCAGGGTATCGATGGTACCGTGCTTCACTTCTCACAGACCGCTGATGTGTTCAAGGCTGTGCTAAGAACATATCGCAATATGGTTTGCTTGTATCCTGCAGCTAATGGTCTGATTAACGGCCTCAGTGAGTAAGGGGGATTAAATGTCTAGTTTGAGAAAAGAACTGCATTTGCACCTTGCTAATCCTGAGATTGCTGCTCCTGTTTGTTTGAATGTGTTCACAGTCTTGAATGCTGCAACTGCTGATGCTACGCTTCAGCTGTTTGTGGCTAGTAGGAAGTGTCGGGTTCTCCGCGCTTCTTATGTTCAGGCTGCGGGCGCTACTGCTGCTACAACCTTTACGGCTCTGTTGCAGAATAAGACAGGTGCAGTAGCCTTGACTGATGCGCTTGATATTAAAGCGCTAGCGGCTGCAACGGCTGCTGATTTCGTTATCACTGATAGCGATCTAGCAGACGGTGATATTGTGGAGATCGTGTTCAATGAGACAGGCGGAACTGTTACAGCTCCGGGCCTTGTTGGACTTACTCTTGAAATTCAACTGCTGGAGTAATCATGGCAGCTGATCTTGCATCATTGTTTGGGGGCGGCGCTGCCGCTCCCAGCGATGCTTCGGGGGTTGGAATTGCCGAACCAAACGTCATGCCCGGTGGTATTGGGGACATTGATTCGTTACTAAGGCAACTTCAATCTGGACAACTTTCTGCAGAGGCCATACTGCCTTTGCTTATGTTGCTTGCTAGTGGTGGACTAGGTGGATTGGGCGATCCTGCTCAAGGACCTCCGCCTGAGCAGTTGGCTGGTGATCCACTAGAAGCGGCGTTTGCTGGAGGACAAGATCCTCTAGCTGGACCAGGGCTAGGGGGACCGCCTCCTGATGAGCTTCAAGCTCTCCTCGGTGGTGGATTACCACCCGGACTTGGTGGTTTCTAATGGTAGGGCACACTGCGGCTAGACTGGAAACATTCGTGATTCCAGCATCTGGTGGTACGTTCGCGCCCGAAATAGTCTACTTACGAAGGACTGTTGTCTCCGGTGAGTGGCAATTTAGTCCTGTTGTTGAACTCGTTGTCTTTATAGAAACGCTTCCTACTTCAGCTCAAATTGATGTTGATCTATTGAAGCCAGGTGGTGACCCCACTGTAGCTGGAGATTGGTTTGCTCCGGCTTTTAGCTTTACTAGTACTGGACAGCAGACATCACAACCTATATTTGCCGCCGGAGTCCGTGTAAGAGGTAAGTCAGGCGGCACATCAGGCAACGCAGAAGTAGGTATGTACTACCTTTACTAATAGGAATATAGAATGGCTTCAGGTATCTACGACATTGGATTCGAAGGCGTCATGGACGGCAGTATAAATTGGGGAGCGGATGATATTCAAGTGCTGCTGCTTAAGTCATCTCATACTTTCTCCGAAGTTCAAGACTTTGTAAGTAATATCTCCGCCGATGAAGTTGCTGGTACAGGCTATTCTAGAAAAGTTCTAGCGAGTAAAACAACGGTATTCAACTCCGGTGCTAGAGAATATCGTTTTGATGCCGCTAACATCGTATGGACACAGATTCAAGATGATTTGACTGAAATTAGTAAGGCTGCTGTAGTTTTTAAACAAGTAACTAATGACGCTGACAGTATCCTAATTGCCTATATCGAAGATTCTTCCGCACTCACTTTCAATGACGGAGAAGTTACACTGGCGTTCGATTCAACGGGCGTCTTTAAAGTGGGGGCTTAAAATGTCTAAGGAAAAGAGGCTAGGATTATTTCTGGGAATAGTTACAGGCTTTATTCTTAGCTGGGCGGGAGCCCCTGTGATAGATATTCCTGCTATTTTTACATCTGAAGCTTTCGCACCCGCAGAGACCACATACTTCTTCGATCACAGATTCGTATATTTAGTACCTACTATCGATACCGTTATGGAGGTAGTAAATACTTCTGGAACTGTAGTTGATAGCTTCGCTGGAACAATCCCTAATCAGGACAGTATTCCTTTTGGTACTCTAGGCAGACTACTAGATGGACCTACTAACCAAGGTCTATTCATTACCCATAACTGGACATTACCGCAGGTAGATGTGCTGGATTCCCTAGAAGTAGACTCTGTTTACACTTCTTGGAGTCTAGTTGAAATACCAGCTTATCTTATTCTTATAGAGGGGTTTCCTCTCGACACTCCAGGGCCTCCACAGCAGCCGCCAGGTAATATAACTCCTGATCCAGTAACTAACTTAGTACTTACTGCTGACACATCTATAACCAGTATCGTAGCTAACTGGACAGAGAGTGTAGATAGTTATCAGGTAATTTCTGGATTCAATAGTGGCCCCGGCGCTGATATTAATGATAGTACTGATGCACCGCCTCAAGCTCATACAGTTACAGTAGATAGCTTATACTTCATGTGTGTAAGAGCTTTTGCTGGTGACAGTATTTCAGACTCTAGATGTAGTACAATTCAATATACGGGGCCAGGTCCGCCACCGTCTGGTAATGACCCTGTGTTCACTGAAGACTTTGAAAGCTTTACAACCGCTACTTGGCAAGCTATGGATGCAGCACAAGATCCATACAATTTGACTAACGGCCAAGACCAATTTATTGAGACCTCTGGTTCAGCGGAAGGAGACAACCATCTACGCTTGTTCCGAGCAGCGAAATCTAGTCCGGGCGCTGGTTGCAACAACAATAGTGTCGGATTTGAGATAACATCCAATGCTGCTCCCGGTGTAGATTTTGGTACTTTAATGGCACAAGCAACGGAGTTCTGGATGGAGTTTTATATCAAGTATGATGCCTCTCCATCGTCGGCTCCGTGGGGAACGAATCCAGATCCAGATTGGGATTGTTCTTCCGCGCCAGATCATAAATTACTTCGCTTATACGTAGATGCTGGAGGCTCTTTCAATTATTGGGCTATGAAAGATGGACACTTCACCGCTGATTTGTGGAGTGTAGGCGTGCCAAGAAAAGACGATGGTTCGGGGCAGACTGAAAACGATGCAGGGCCGGGAAGATTCTGGTGGGATAATACATGGCATTTAATTCGTATTCACGGCAAGCGTTCTAGCTCACGGGGTGTGCTCGACGCCGAAGCTCATTTCACTATTGATTCAGCGGGAGTGCGAATTATACTAAACAAGGCTGGTCGCGGACCTGCGGGTGATAGGTTCGATCCACACGATGAATTAGATATATGGTGGGTTAATTGGCTTGCCGCTGAGTGGGGACTTAATAGAAACCACTGGACTAACCACGATGCACAGTATCGTATGGATCTTCTCAGAATATGGACTAACACAGGTAATGGTGGGCCTGGGTGGACAGGCGTGACACTGGAAGATGCTCCATAAATGGCTACGTGGAAAACAGTAACAGTCGCGTCATCCGGTGGAGATTATACTACTTTGAGTGCTGCCCTGTCGGGGGAAGCCACCGATGTTACGGCCCAGTCTGGCGACCTGATTATATCGTGTGAGAACTTCAGCGACGTCCAGCAGGTAAGCACAACTGGCCAGGCATGGACTACAGACGCGACACACCGCGTACTGATCCAGATCGTCGATGCACATAATGGCGAGTGGACGACATCAGCCTACCGTCTTGAGACTACGGGTACATGCTTCAGAAATACCACAATCGACGATCTGGAGATTGTTGGTATACAGGTCCGTGAACACGGCACGTCATTGAACAGTCGGTGCATCCACTACCAGACGGGCCTGGACTCTGGTACGCAGGTACTACAGAAATTTATACTAATACAGGATCATAACGACGTTACTGACCCTGTAGCATGCATAGAAATTGACGACCCGACCCCTGTATATAAGCTTAGCAACGGTATTATGTATGGCGATATCGCTGGGTCATCCACATTAAAAGGTTTAAAGGTAGATGCAAGCACAGCGGTAGTCTACTGTGATAATGTAACAATAGATTCAGTAGACAACGGTTTGGATATTACTTCGCCTAATATACGTTTTAGGAACAGTAGAATCACAAACGTAAATAATGTAAAGGTAGGGACAGGTACTCTTCACAGCGCGTCTAATTATAACTTAACTGATGGGACTGCGCCAACAAACTGGGGGGCTAATTCACTTGACTCAACTGATTCACCTGTAATTGCGTATGTGGACGACTCTAATGCTACCATGAAAAGTCGTGACTACAAATTGAGTGGGGCCAGTGACAGCGGATATGAAGCGGGTACAGACTTGTCCGGTGATTCTAACAACCCATTCAGTGACGATATAACTGGGACTGCTAGAACAGTACCGTGGGACATCGGGGCACATGAAAAAAGTTTTGCAGGGGTCGCTGTATTATCGCTTGCTCACTGGCGTTTAAGAAGCGATGACGGCGTTGAAGCTACTGGCGGAGCTACATTCCTTAAGGGAGAAGACGTTGGAATAAGTATTACTGATGGTGGTGACGTAGCACTTGATACTAATTTCCGTGTTAGATTAGTTATTGACGAAAATAACACAGGAGATCCAGCAGCTAGCGTGATTCAAGTTCGAGCTAAGAAGAATGCTGACGCTGCTTTTGATGTCACGGGCAGCTCGACTGATGTGAAAATGACAGCTTCTAGTCAATTTGCTGATGGAGCTGCTACTACAAACCACGGTTTCACTGTACCAAGTGGGGCTTTCTTGGCTGGAGAAATTCTGGAGACAGATGGATCTACTACATCGCTTAATCTAGCACAAAATGCTTTCACAGTTATTGAATTTTGTGTACAAGCGTTGGCCGCTGATCTTTCAAACCTAGATGTTCTAGAATTTGGATTACGATATGATGGAGTAGACTACTTCGCTGGAAGTACAATGGCGACTATAACTATAGGTTCAGGACCAAGTGCCGCTACAAGTTTTGTCGCAGGTAGTCCTGATGCTACTACAGTTGGCGTTACTTGGACAGATACTAACTCCGCAGTAGCAAATCCTGTGTTGTGGTTAAGTTCTGATGCTGGAACTACCTGGATAGAAGTAGCAATTTTGGCTAAAGCTAGTACAGCTTATACTTTCACAGGACTAGCTGTAAGTACAACTTACAGCTTAGGTATAACTTACTGGATTGCCCCAAATCAATCTACTATGGCGACGGATACTGTTAGTATCTTGGGAGCTTCGCAGACTTTATCTCCCACCGCACCAGCACTAACCTTATCAGCTCTGGCAGGTACCTTGAGTACAGGCGCGCCTCCCGTAAGAAATGCTCCCGCAAGTAGTGGTGGTGGGCGTAGAAGGCGTTGGTTAAGCGCAACTAAGCGACGGAGGATAGTAAAATAATGATCCTTCAAACCTTGTTTGGCTTTGGAAAAGTCCCTGTGATTAAGCCTGCTGCTCAAGAGAGCACAAGAGTCGCGACAGGTACACCTATTGAAGGTAATTTCGGTAAGTTTCTCGGAGCTGTGGCCGATGCTACTATTAATACTCGGGTCGGGCGATTTCTACTGCGCCCAATTCAAGAACAGGTCAATGAGAGAGCGATCCGTAGAGGCGCGTTAGGTACTAGCCCCGTGTTGGAGAGCCAAGGGAGGCTAGAAGGCCTTAGACGCGTTGTTGGGCGCCTTGATAACCCTATTCTAGAGCTGGGTGGTAAGGTTGGGAGCGTAGTTAGAGAGAATGTGACTCCGCTGGACGCAATCTTCGGCGCCTTAGCTGCAGGAACAGGGGCAGTTAAGGGCGGGACTACACTGATTAACAGGAGACTGCCGCAAAGACTCAATCCCAGAGATGCTGTCGATGAACTGTTTGGCGCTACGCGCGCGCGACCTGCGGATATTGATGAGGTCAAGAGAGTACTGGGTCCCAAGAATCTACGTTCGGATGATGCGTTTCCTCGGCGGGGCAGACCTCCGGTGGATGAAGATGAGTTAGATGAGTTGAGAGGCCTATTCAGAGAGTTTCCTGATGAGGTAGAGCTAGGAGACATCCTCTTTCAAGGTCCGGCAGCTACAGCTAAAGCTGATGCTGCAGCTGAGCTCAATAGAATTGATAATCTCGTTGATGTAGGACAAAAAACTTTTCCGGGCACACAAAACGCTAAACTAGAGAAATTTCTAGACAACATAGATCTAGCAGACGTCGATGACTCCGCTCTCCTAGACCAGTTAATAGCACGTCTTGAAGGTAGACCTGTTGATATCCAAGAGATCATGGATCTGCTACGTAAGAAGCGGAACTAACAAGATCCTTAAGGGTAACGTACTAAATGATTAAACTAACAACTCAACCAGCCCCGACTATACCCCAGTCAGTAGCTGAAGAGATAACAACACTACATCCCAATGTTTTGCTCAGATGGAATAGTAAGAAGTATGACTACAAGGACGGAACCTTTGCAGGACGTTGGGAGATCTGGATTAAGTTGGTAGAGAACACTCACTCATTGAATAGACACAGTATTAGTAAGAAAGATCTATTTCAAGATGGCTGTATCTACCGCTTTCTCCAGACTTGGTGCTACATGGGAGACACTACTGCTGACGTAGGATTCTGCCCGCTAGATGGGCGCATACTACACTCTCTACGGATGGCAGACACGTTTAGAAACCGCACGTTCTATGAGGATGTGTACGAGAACTTCGAGTATGAAAAGGAGTTACAGCGTAAGAAGGACATCAGAAATCTAGCTGCTGATGCCACCAGCGAGTACTATGGACTGGACAATCCGGTCATAGGGCGTTATACTACAGGTGATTGGCGTCACCGAATACGATAAGGAAATACAATGGCACAATATCTTCATGTAAGAGACAGCGAAGGCGGGACGAGTATGGTTCTTGTGGAGACCGACGTCCCTAAGATCGAAGCTCCGGCACAGCCTGAAGTAGAGAGCGCAAAGCTGACTTCAGTCTACCGTTGCCAGATTTGTTCTACTCCACAACTATCCCTCGATTTTGCTATCGCGGCTCTGGGAGCTAAGCATTTTCATAGGGAGCATATGGACCTAGACCACGACAAGACTTCGTGGCAGACTCACATTGAGAAGGTACTGATTTAATGCTCGCAAGTGATGTGATTGATACAGTTAAAGGGATGCTATATCCTAACATAGGCCCGATTAATCTATCGATGGGCTCTATGTTGCAGGTACTCAATGCTATTGATCGTAATGTTCATAGTATGGTGGCTACTATTGCGCCGGATACGCTTATTATCTCTGCTACAGTCAGCATCCCTGCAGACGTGGGCGCGGGCGTTACTATTACAGCAGCGGAGAGATATATCTCTTTCTTCTACCTACGCGACACAGATGGGACTCTCACTAAGATTAAGATCCGGCCTGAAAGAGATAGAGCCGATGGAGAGTCACCTTCTGCGTATATTGCATCCGATGTTCTCTTCCCAATTGATCCGTTTGGACAGAACTGGGACAAGGGTGACCAGACAGCTAGACCCTGGTTCAATGATGTGAACGACACAATATTCTACGACTTCATTGCAAAGTTTGTGCCAGTGACAGCTCTATCTGGAACTCTCTCATCTCCTGATATCGGGCAGGCTTACATTGAAGCCGAGCTGTATGTTCGCTCGCTGCTTAGAGTTAACGGAGTCCAAGACGAACAGTTCCAACTAGCTGGAATCACGGCCCAGACAGCCAAGCAAGATTTGATGATGCTGTTGGCTAAACTCTACTCCATTGAGTCTCGTGTAGGTAGTCTAGAAGGAGGTCTAAATGAGTCTATCCGCTCAAGGTTGTTTTAACAGAGCTGTGAGCCGAAGCTCACTTAACTCCGGCGAGCTCTACGATGTCAATGAAGCTCTCGGCCATATGTCTACGTTTGAGCAAGCCGCTTTCATTATAGCTGGAGCTATAAACCCTGACTTCTATTCTACACAAGGTGTCAGCATAGTTCGCGCCGCATTCGGAGATTCCTGGAATCTAGATGCTTCGCCTGGGGCAATTGGAATTATCAACCTTATAGAAATCGCGGCTATCGCGGGGGCTGTATCTGGTTTAGCTGTCGGCGATGAGATCACTATAGTCGATCGTCGAATCCCAGAAGCCGGACTGCTCCCGCGTGCGTATATACAAGGTAAGCTTCTACGCGGATTTGGTACTGAACTGGGAGCGGCGGACGCTAATATGGTTAGTCAAGTACGAGTCCACTATAGCTTTATACCTATTCCTTTAATAAGTACAGCTGATCTGCTTACCTTAACAGATCAGTGGGTCCATCTTGTGTCCACTCCTATGGCTGCTATTTTAGCTATGTCGGATCAACGTGAGGAAGAGTACGCCGCTTTAATGGTCGAGTACCAGAGGGATCTACAGCTTTACATCCAGCATATAGGTAGCTTCCGTCACAATTTCATGCAACACCTAGGCACCACGCCAATAGGTGGGCCTAACGTGCCGCAGTTCGGGGGCCAATAATGCCACCGCTGCAGGTATTCACGCTAGCAGGACCCGGAGGGATAGAAGAATCCACCGGGGACCCTCAGCTAACTAGCTATCTCCAGAGCAAGAACACAATTATCTATAGAGGTAGGGTCGCTATTAGATCTCCTATCTTTGAGGTAGATGATCTAGCAGATAGTTCTGCGGGGCTCTGTGACGCTATCATAGGTATGACTGTGTATCTTGGTAAGCTTCTGTGCGCGTGCTATGATGATACTCTCAATAATGTTAACTTAGTACAGATAGATCTAGACGGTACGGGTATGGTTCACAAGGCTGTGATCTGGACGAGTGTTACTTCTCAACCTACTGCTGCTATTATGCAGTCGTTTACTGCGGGCACTGCAACTAGTTCTGAAGACAGGCTTTATATAGCTGACTTTGATCAGACCTTTGAGACTAGGTACTGGAATAACACAGCTATGACTACGCTGACTATAGATTTTGATCTTGCTGGTGGTGATGAGAACGTAGTGTTTAGCTTCATTAAGGAGTACGCTTTCCACCTGTGGGGTACAGGGTTTATAGAAGGCACTACAGCGCGCCCAGAGTATCTACGATACTCTACCCCCGGCGCGATCCCTTTAACTGACATCGCTGACGGTACTGATAGAGACTGGCATGTCACAGACCACCTTGAGATCGGACGTCGAGGCAATCCTATTGTAGGATTAGATGTAGTCAATGGAAGGTTGATTGTATACCAGCAAGACGCCACACATTCTATCGCTGGTTACAGCCGCGATACTTGGACAGTGCAGGTAGTGAACCCTAATATTGGGGCAGTGGGGCCTTTAGCCTTCGATCACTACGCGGGCGTGATAGGCTTCTTCTGGGGTCCCACAGGTCCTTATATGACCGACGGCACACAAGTCACTGACATCGGAGAATCTATTCGAAAGTCAGTTAATGAGGTTCCATCCGATACCGGAATTATTGTTGTAGTCGATCCTGTTACAGTAACAGCGTATTTCTTCGTTCCTAGAGATGGATCTACTTCACCTAGCTACTATTATGCGTTCGATATACAGAATCAAAGATGGACTGAGGGTCAATTTCTTGACAGCGCTGGTGATCCTATTAATATTGGAGTGGGAACCAGGGTCGTGGAGTTGGGTTCAGCGGCCGCAGGGCCTGCGGCGGCACCTAGCTCGCTGACAGCAATTGTAGAGCCAGGGCAGGAAGATTTTGGTATGGACTTGGACTGGGTTAATGGAGATACAGCTCTTGGTGTGACCACGGAGATCCACAAAGATACAAGCTCTAGCTTTACTATGACTCCTTCTACGTTGCAAGATACTGTAGGATCAGGAGTTACACACTTCGAGGGTTCTGGTACTTCTAACACTCAGTTCTTCTGGAAGGTCCGACACGTACGTAATGGGCAAAATAGCGCTGGATCTAACGAGCCAACTGTCACGACACACTACGCTAAACAAGGTTCGATTTTTCTGAGTACTATAGCTCTTGGCCTCAAAGTACATACTACTCACCCAACAACAGGCCAGGAAATTGATATAGAGCGTCAGACTCAAGGGAACGAAACTTGGGATGCTGTGGTTACACTGAACAATCAAACAGCAGGCCCAATTACATACGACGATACCTCTACGACATGTGGGATCTTCTACAGGTACAGAACACGCACGCACGAAAGTACTGTACGGCCTAGTCCTTGGATAGAAGTTATATTATTCACAGAGGCTTGTACCACACCACCTAGTATCACAAACTTTGATGCTACTGCTAGCGCTCCTAACCCTTTGAAGCCTTGGCTTAAAGTAGTGACACTAACTTGGACAAATAATGACTACACTTCTGCAGACAGAACTAGAGTGTACAGAGCTGATCCTGCTGGTAGTGGATATATACTGAAAGCTACGACTACAAATAATACTTGGCTAGACTCTAGTACTAGATTATGTCCAGGTGCAGATCTTGTTGACTACAGAGTGGAAGCTTGGGATGAGAATACTACTCTTTCCGACACGGATTCGCTACCTAACACCGATCCCTGTCAGATCGCGTTCTAATGGCTACTACTAAACTCTTTATCGGCGCGGCTGACAGTCCTACTCTCTACAGAATAGGACAGGTAGGTATAGATACGGGCAACACCGACTCAGGGGCCGCTATTTACAAAGCGATCCTTGAAACAGAGCGACAGTATCCGGCGGGCAGAGACGCAGTGGTACATTGGCGTCGTGTAGCTGTGAGACTATGGCGTTCGGGAGCTGTGGATCTTCTAATGAAAGTATTCATCGATGAGGTCCAGACTCAATACTTCCTAGCTGGAGTAGCTACGGATCAAGAGATTGCCTTCTCACTAACAGGTGGTGGAGAGCGCGAAGACGTTATTGAAGCAGACATTAACGCTGTGGGTGCTAGTATAAGAGTTCTTCTTGAGATAGATTCTGATGATGTAGCTGCTGTGGTACTTATTGAACCTATTGAAGCCCACGGTAGACCACTTAGACAAGCCAAGTCTAGAGCAGCAGAGGTTACTTAATGGCTCAGATACCGTACAGCGATAGATCTTTCAAGTCACCCCCTCCACATTTAGGGCCGGCGATGCAGTCCTGGTTCACCAATGTAACTCTAATGCTGCAAAGGTTTTACCTCAACGTAAGAGAAGTAACAGCAGCAACAGACATTGTACTGTACAATGATGACGTTGTGACTTGCGATACTACTGCTGCTAATATTACATTAACACTGCCGCCTGTGGTTGGTCTTGCAGGAAAAGTCTACATCTTCTTTAAGTCGGATGTCAGTGCTAATACTGTAACTATTGACGGACAGGACGCGGAGACTATAAATGGGACTACTACCGAAGTGCTGAGTAGCCAATATGACTCAATAATGATAATCTCAACAGGAACCGAATGGCTTGTGCTAAGCGCAAGTTAGTGGTATATTAACTATTATGGAGAAACTCATTGAGAAAGCTAAGAACAGAAGTTCTGCCCAACGCTGGCTCGAAACTATCTTTGGCATGCTCATGATGTCTGCTGGAGTTGTGGGAGCTTTTTACTTCGAGCTCAGTACAGTTATAGTTGTTGTACTAGTTGGACTGGGTGGAGTATTCTTCTCAAAAACTAAGACACTAGAAGCACTTAACGCGTTCAAGAGTCTTTTACCCGGAGTCAAGTAATGCCATCTGTCGTAGAAGATCTACTTGCACAAATCAGAAATCAGCAAACTACAGTTAGTAATGATACCACATTTAATACGGGCGCTCAAGATGCCAGTAATCCAGGCAATCAAACCAGTGTAAGAGACATAGAAGCAGTAGCTGCTGAGAGAGCTTTCGGTGAGAACAACACTGGTGACCAGCTTACTAGTCTACTGGAACAGATCTTTGGCCCGGAGTTTGCGAGGCTACAGGGAGATTTGCCGGGACTAGAGCAAGCTTTCATGAGTTTCCTCACTGGAGAAGTGGATCTTTCACAGGTCACTGCGGGTATTAATCAGTCAGTAAGTGGTTTACTTGGTGAGCTTAGCAGACCTGGCGGAGAACTAGATACAGCTACATTTGCTGGCCTCACTAACGAGATCAACAGAGGAACTGGACCTCGATCAGGTGGGTTCGAGAACGCAAGGCTTAACATCCTTGATAGACTCCAAGGTCAAGTAGGCAACCTGATTGCTCAACAGGCCCCAGCGTTGTTTAGTACCGCTGTACAGAATAGAGGTAACACTCTTCAAGGCCTTGGTGGGTTCTTAGGATTGCAAGCAGGCAGGACCGACGCTCTTAGAGATAGCTTGTTTACGGGTAGACAGAGTATTGAACAGCTGAGACTCGGACAAGAGAGCCAGCTAATTAACACTAAGTTTGGCCGACAGGGTATAGCTGATGCGCGTAAGGCTAACGAGGGCGGTGGGTTCCTCGGATTCGTTGGAGATGTAGTTGGTACAGGTGCAGGCTTCTTTGCTGGTAAAGCAGGCAGTAAGTTAGCCGACAGACTTATTCCAGGGTAAACTAAATGGCACTATCAGTTCTAGCTAGACTAAGACGTAAGGGCCGCTTCGCTGAGTTTGAAACAGGCGAGTTCAAAACAAGAACTAGCACACACAACCCAGCCATGCGCGGCTTCGCACGTGGTACTATGGGTGTCATTGGGTCCACTACCCTTAAGAGTAGGGACTCCGATGCGGGTGAGAACAGAGATAGAGAAGAGCTACGCAAGATGAGGATTAGATAATGGCACTTCCGTTGTTTGGCTTTAGTGGACAGCAGATCCAAGCAAGGCCTGTACTAAGAAATCGTGCACCCCAAGGTTTCTTTGACCAGCTTGGTGCGGCGTTCAACGAGAACTTTGCTACGTCAACTAAGCAAGCAAATGATCTAGAACTACAGCGCAGTCGACAGGACTTCGCGCGCAACGAGGCTACGAAGAGTCGACAGTTTGCGGCTCACGATGCTCAGGTAGGACGCCGACAGGATATCGACGACCAAGTAGCAGCGGGTACTAGAGTACCAGATACTGCCGAAAACAGGCAATTCCTTGAGCGTGTACTCCCCGAAGATGCTCTAGGTAATGCATTCATTGAACTAAGTGATGGCGAGCGAGTTATTAACCCTGTCCTGTGGGCCAGAGCTCAACAGCTGAACGACCAGACTATAGAAACTATACCTGTTGATACAGAGTCACTTGACTCTATAGCTAGTGTGCTGGGTAGATTTGGAATTGAGGTAGACGCTTCAGCTATTGTTGATCCAGACGGAAATAGTAGAACGTCTGAGGCCAGAATGGCACAGCTTATGACTATACTTGACCTGGCTAGTACTGTAACTGGTCACGTACAGAGAGACACTGCGAGTATTAGAACGTCGTTAGCCAGAACAGCGGGGAGTGGAGACTCTACTAAGGCGCGAGAAGACTTTACTAAAGCCGTCAATCAAAAGGTCGCCGATGGCATGCTTAGTACTCAAGTAATCCATAGAGAAACTGGGGAAGAGGTAGTTGGAGTTGGTAAACGAGTATTGCTGCAAAAGCTATATGAGAGTGGTTTGAGCCCATTCGAGGAGGCATCGCCTCTTATTGCAGAGCTTGAAACTCAATTCCACTTCTTGCCCATGCCTACATCAACTGCTGCTCTTGAAACCGCTGATAAGATTGTAAGAGATGCAATGAGTAGCACGACTAAGGCTCAGGCTTTCTTAGATAGCACAGCTCAACCAGTAATTAATCGCCTTGGAGCTGATGTAGTGAGAGAAAGGCTTGGCGCTAATAGTAACACTCATAGTGATGTAGTATTCGCTAGTAAGATTCAAAGTTCGGCTGAGTTTGTAAAAGCTATGATGCTACTCAGTAGGTTTGAGAATGCAAATGAACTAGAGGAATACTTCTTAGACTTAGGTGGCTATCAAGGCTTCCGTGCTTTTTATCACGGCAGCGTCATCCGTTTAGTCCAGGACCTAGACCCAGAGAACTTTGGATCTCTTGATGTTAGAGCTGTAACACGTGGTTCAGGTCGTAGGCCTGAAGTAGAATCTGCTCTTGACGCGCCCGGTGGAGACTCAGAAATAAGAACTGACTCTTCGTTCGTGGTTCCTAACCCCAGTGGTGCTAGTGTCTTACAACAAGAGGGACGTTCGATAGCAGAGAGCAATGTGGATCTAGGTAATACAATGGCCGAGGCTTTCACACTCTCGCTTGATCGAGACCCGCAGGCAGCAAAGCAAATAGACGATCTTATCCTAGCTGTTATGGACCCGACAATAGGAGAAGCTATTCTACTTCAAGAGTTTGAGGACGCTAGACGATTAGCCAATACGCCTGGAGTGTATACACCAGAGCAAGCGGCAGCTATGAATGCTTGGATCGATAGTGCAATCGAACTAGTTAAAGAGAATAGTGGTAATTTAGCAGAGGAACTAGGACCTATACTATCAGACGCGTTGATAAACGCAGAAGAGTCTTTAGCACGATAATTTAATTGCAGTACCCGGAAAGAAACTATGCCAGAACATAATGAAGAAGAGCTAGAGCTGCTTAAACGTCTTGAAAAAGATAGTACCGTAGCAGCCGACGCAACATCAGTCAGTAACATGCCAGCCTTGAGTATTATAGGAACTCGTGGGTCTACTCGCCGAGCTCTTGTACCTAATCAAGAGGGTGGATTAGATTCCCATCCAATAGATATCGACGGTCTGCTCGATTTCACTAGAACAGAAGAAGAGCTAGTTGACCCTGATATAGAGAGCATCGCGCGACTTCTAGCTGCTGCTAGAATCTTGAAGCTCCCCGGTGGATTCGAAAAGGTTCCTAAACCTTTCATTCCCAAGCTGGGACGAGCTATTGAATTAGCTAGAGTCCAGGCTACAGGTACTGGTATCGCCGGCGGTGCTGCCTCCGCTGAAGTACTTTTCAACGGGTTCGCCTCTACTCTTCGTGCTGTACTTCGTCGAGTCGGGGTTGAAGGGCCGGTAGAAGTTAATCAGTTTCTCGGACCCGGAGGGCAAGAGCCTATCGAGAGTTTAGAGACAGCTGAGCAGACAAGCAGCCCCAATCTTATTGATGTTACCTCACCCGCTGCTATTATTACTCCCGAAAGGTGGGTGGAAATCCAGCGTGAGGACCCATTTGCGGCTAGACTATACCGTACTAGACGGCTGCTAGACGCTACATTCCGGGGCTCTCTACTTGGACCGCTGTTGGAGCAATCTATCACTGATGGACCTATTGCTTTCACTAGCGCTGGTGCTCAGGCTAGAGGATTGGTGGCTCCAGCTAGAGATGGACTAGATACAGCCATTGATATCATCGGCAACGATGTGCTCGGACCTCTTATCCCTGGTATACTCGCGTTTCCAGCGTTCGCTGCAGGTGGTGCAGCCTTCGGAGCAACCAGGTTAGGGGCAGCGGCAGCCGGTGCTATTGGTACTCCCGGCAAGATCCGCGCTATTGGTGCAAGTACAGGAGCCGGAGCTGGCGCTGTGCTCGGCAATCAAGTCGCAGAGTTCCGAGGTGGAGAAGATAGAATAGCTAGTATCTTAGGTGGCGCACTGTTTGGGGCTGTTGGAGCCGGTGGTGCTGCGACTCTTGCTACTAGACTAGGAGGACAGTCAGTTAACGCCTTCACTCAGGCTTTCATTGTCCGCGCTCCTCAAGTGTTTGCTACATTCGGCGCAGAAGCTGCCCTTGGATCAGCCTTCGGCGGAATCTTCGGTGCTAGACATGCAATTGAAGTAGGTAGGGAAGAGGCTGTATTAAAAGAGACAATTAAGGGAGTCCTGTTCGGTGGAGCTATGGGATTCGCTATTGCCCTTCCAATACGATCTCGGGGACTGTCACAGATCACACGCGCAGGTAGAATAGCTGAGAACCTACATAGAGAAGGTGCTCTAGGTCTTATCCCAGGTGATATAGTTAATGCAACCAATGGATTGACTTACAAAGGCGCTAGAAAAAATGGCTCTAGTATCTGGATGGTTAATAAAGAGTCAGGTAAGGGGCTAAGGTTCGCTAAAAAAACAGAGATCCCCGATGAGAACGCCGTGTTTGATTTCGTGATCTCAAAGGCTGTAAGAACTGGAAGGACAGAGCTCCAGATTCCGAAGAACAGCTTGCTTGATGACGTCGCAGAAATAGAGAAGATTAAGGCGCGCCAGCATACCCAAGAAGGTATGACTCCAATGGATACGCCGGAGAAGTTGGCTGTCACAGAAGAGCTAGCTCATCTGACTAACTTCGCTGAGATAGACTACATGAGTACAGCGAGGGCTGCATTCACTAGACATATACAGCAAAACAACAACCCTCTCAGATATGAAGCCCTCATCGAGCGACATAAACTTGTAGCTGGTTCTGTGGACGACATTCACACTAGAGCTACAGCTATAGGTAGAGCCCGAGCACTAGAGAGAGTACGATCACAGGGCGGAGGAGACGAGTTCCCGAGTGTAGGTGACGCCCCTGCTACTGAGGTTGGTACTCAACCTTTCGAAGTAGAAAAGTTCGTCCGCGAGGACGTCTTAAGTATGGATGCACAACAGCGGGAAGCTTTTCTAGCTAGAGAGGAGCTTAAGGCTGCTACTTCTATCAATCAGTTCCAGAAGAATCGCTCTCGTATGCTGTTGGAATCTTTCGATAGACAGACTAGAGGCCCGGCATTAGAAAGCAGACAAGCAGAAGTTAAAGCTGCTCTTAAAGCCATAGACTTCCCAGGCACCAGAGGAGTCAAGAAGGGCTCAACTGTAATGTTTGAAGGCAATGTCCACGACGTTGTAGACAGCGCATCATGGGGTATGGCTCGGATCAAGCGGGGCAACGAAGATTCTTTCCTCGTTAGCCTTAAAGATGTAGATGTTGTACCTGGAGTCAATCGTTATGGTATGGTTGACGGCATAAATGTACCAGTTAGATTCGTTCGAACCTCAGCTGGGCGGAGAAAGACACTAGTAAAGATCCCCGGCATTAAAGCTGCTAAGTGGATAGACAACAAGTTTGTCCGCATGGCAGGCGATAGTTTCGAGAGTAATCAACACCACCGTCGGTTGTTTAAAGCTGAGCAGAGGCTCCACACGAGCAACGCTAAGCTTAAAGGTACTCCAGTAAAGGTACAGAAGCGAACAGTAGTCAGCAAAGAGACTGGACAGAAGATTACAGTTGAATCAGAGACAGCTACTGAGGTTATAGGCAAGACCAAGACAGGTAAGACTAAGGTACTTAGTAAGGAGGAAGTGGGTCGGAGCTCAAAAGACACAGGCGGCGACCGCGAGGCTTTCGAACTCAAAACATTCGAGCCGGGAACTAAACCTTCGGCTAGAAAGAAGAGCATAGGCTTTGTTCGTGTGTCTCAAGAGGATGCTAGAAATCTTGAGAACGTCATTGAGCTGTTTGGCGATCACAGTCAGGTACTAGCTCAGCCTTCTACTACTATTTTCCCGAGCCCTCATGTAGAGGGTACAGTGTTGTTTGCGGTTGAGAGGACTGCTCCAGCTAAGCTCCGCAGTACAGGGGCTAAGAAAGCTCTCGGTATCTTGTCAGGCAAGAAGCCTATAGAATCCCTAAACCAAGACGCTCTTGATGGTTGGGTCAAACTAGTCCGTACTAAGGGAGCCGCAGATGATATCCGTGTATCCAGAGTACCCGAGGGCCTGGAGACCCACATACTTGGACTCTCTGGGATCAAGAATATCGGGGGCGGAGAACAGTTATCGTATCTAAAGAGGCTCACAGACCTGTCATTCGAGTCAAACACTGCAGCTACCAAGGCTAAGGGCGCCGGGGAGCGTGCCGTGCGCGCCCGTAAGAGGGCTAAGGCACATAACCGGGGAGACGCAGTAGCACAGGCTGACCGGGCCTTAGAAGAGGCTAGAGGAGACATAGTTAAAGCCCACTTCGAGCAGACAGAAGAGATAACTCAAGCTATGGGTGACGCACAACTTGAGAGAGTTCGAGAGCTAGCTAATATTGAAGACTCACAAGCCTCGCAAGTACTCCGCGCGGGTGAGCCTAGTGCTGTTAGAACCTTCGTAAAAGACTACCCCTCAGTGGGGGAGACATACGACTACAGTCCTATGGTGTTCCCAAGTGAGACCATTCCCGGAGCGAAGACTGTTCTTACTAAGATAAAGAGGCAGCAGATTCCTGGTAAGGTACGTCATGCGTTCCGCCGCAAGGATGCTAATGTTATTCCAGGCCGCGAGTTCCTTGATAGCCCAGAGTACTTGATAGAAGTTGTTGCTGAAGATGGTAGCATCGCGCACTCAGAGATTATCAGGAACGATAACCAGGTACAGCGTACACCTATCCCTGCAATTAAGGCAGCGGGTACTCCAGTAAGACAGGGTGAAACTCTTATTGCTGTAGTCCGAGAAGCTGGCGGTCCTTCTGAAGTACGACAGGTGCAGGTAAAAGAAGTAAGAAGCACCCGAAGAGGTAGAGCTGGCTTTGAAGAGAGATACCCAAATGTACCCATTAGGGACCTGATATCGCGCCGCAAGAAACTACCTAATGGTAAGACAGTCTTTGAGAACATGAAGAAGGTCGTGCGGCCTGATGGCAGTGATGAAGGCTTCACTCATATGACAGAGGCCGAAGTTATACAGTTAGTACGTGAGCAAGTTGGGTCTAAAGTAGATAGTAAGGTAATCCAACGTGCATTACAGGGTAAAGGTCTCTTAGCTAGGGAGCCAGGGAACCGTTCTAATCTTAGCGCTGAAGGCAGGGCGGAATTCGATGCTGTTGGAACCCTAAAGAAAGATGGCATCATTGATGCTGCTGAAGCAGAGAAAGCACTGGAAGAGATCGCTAAGACTTTCCCGGCCGGACAGACAGAGATTCAAGTAGTAGATGCTCTCACTCAAGAGCCCTTTACTGGTAGCTCTTCGAAACAAGCACTAGAGTCTTCGAACCCATTCATTGAATTGATTGATCTAGAGGGTGTAGACGTGCTTCCTGACAATGTATTTGACCGCAGCGGTAGGATCACAAGGCTACATAGAATTCCAGATGAGTTCAGAGATGCTGGTATAGACAGGTTTAACATCGCGCGCTCTCCAAAGGAGCTGCAGAGTATAGGACAACTTGCCGAGGAATTTGGCGCCGGTGTCGTAGAGGATGTTCCGTATAAGGTGCTCTTGAATGACGAGCAAGTCCTAGACAGAGTAGTAGACGCTCTAGATAACGTGAACTTCAAGGCTAACTTAGCTCTCAATGGTAACGAATACAGATCAGCGATCCCAGGTGTGTATGCTACTATCTATAGAAGCCGCACCGAGCGGCCCTGGTTAGTACAGTTCTGGCGCACTCCGACAAATCGCCGAGATCCATTGGCGCAACCCGTTGCTATTGCAGCGGGCGGACCAGAGCTTAGCCTCACACCGGACCAACTCAAGCTGAGTATGGCAGAGAACACGGGTGAGTTCCACAGCCAGCAGCGCTTCATAACTAGAGAATCAGCAGAAGCTTTCGTCGCAGGAGAAGGGTTCTTCAGGCCGAGCATCGAGACTGTTAACAAAGCCAGGCCTCTAACTCTGTACAATACAATGCAGGATAAGATCAATGTGTTCCATGATATGATACCTGATAACGTGCGAGTAGATGACGCTATTGGGGGGTATAATATCAGTGATGGTAAGTCCACTGGTGGAATTCCAGCGCGTGACTTGGTATCTGATAAGGGCTTCACAGCTCGGCAAATTGCCACCCGACAAGGACAGGTAACCAAGGCCCGCAACGCACTGGCTAAGGACCTGAAACAGAGTGGTATGTCTGATAAGTCTATTCGTGACATCATCTTAGCAGGTGATGACGCTGGACGTAGATTGCTACCACAAGAGGATGCTTTCCAGACTATTGTAGGAGAGCTGGATCAGCTCCCGGCTATCGAATCTATTAGAGTCGAGCAGCTAGATGAGCTAGAGAACGCGCTGAAGAGTGCGTACAATTGGTTCTCCACTCGCAACCGTGGTTACGTTGTGCCCAGTGTGAAAGACTACATGATGCGCTTTGCTAACAGAGCCGCTGAGCTGGCACCTGATAGAGCTCCGCCGTTCGATGCTCGCATACGTGATAGAGTAGGAATAGTAGCTGACAGAGATATAGTTAGACTTGGATTGCACGATAGAGGCTTTGATACACAAGCTTTAGTACTTGGCGCGGAGACAGAAGCACAGCAACTAGCGAGAGCTAGCTCTGCCCTCGGTGATGCGTTCGATATAATGCCTGGCCGCATGATTAGGCAGGGCGCTGACACTCCAATAACCTCAGACTATATTGAGACACTACAGGCTGTCAAGAGATTCCATGACAGTATAGTAGACAGAGCTCCTATGTTTAGGAGTGTTGACGGCGTGTTAGACCCGAGCGACGTCAGTGCTAGCGTTGGAGCTAAGAACATTGCTAGGGTCACTGTCGAAGGGCAGGAGTCACTAGCTACTATAATCAACCACAACTTTGAGCGCGGGACTGTACATGTTCAAACGCCGGATGGTGCCTCGCATCACATACCTCTAGCAGATATCGAGGTTGTCAGGTCCGCTGATGCCTCACTGGACTTTGTAAGGCAACAGAAGATCTACGCGGGTGAGCCTTTCTATCTTGAAGGTATCCATGACATAGGGTTCAGCGACATAGACAGATCTCTAGGTATTCGGCCCGGAGCTAGTCGAGAGAACTTGATAACGAAGATCCGCGAACGTAGAGTACAGCTGCTCGGGACCAAGAACCCACTGAAAGCAGGGATTCTTGACGGGATTCCCTTTGAGGCTACGCCAAGTATCGCTGACGCACCTATACAATTCACAGAGAAGGGGTTCAGGTTCAGTAAGAATCTCTCTAAAGCACAGATCGACGAGCTAGTGGACCTACATGTGAGAGCAATAGAAGCCGGGGAAGCAAACATGATCCTCGCTCACATGCCTAAGCCTATACGTAGGCCGTTCAAGCGCTTGGTGTTCGACCGTATAGTACAGCAGAAGGGCGACGATCCTATTACTCATATTGAAGCGTTGCTCAAGTCGGACCTTATGACAGCTAAGCAAAAGACTAAGCTCGCGGAGCACGCGAAGGCTAATGGTATCAATGATCCTAATCCTATAGTACAGATGGACGGGTTGTTGAAGGCTAATGCTCTCGACCCAGAGATTGGTGCGTTGATGCAGGCAGTCAATAAGCAAGCGGGAATGGTAAGATTCTTTAGCACACACCCTGGAATCGAGCCTAACACTGTAGATATATCTAGTGTAGCTAATGTCGCTGACTTGTGGAAGGTTGACAGAATATACGCTGGTCCAGCTGCTGTCGGTAAACGACATCCCTCAGCTGAGATGTTTACCAGTCATATGTTTGACGCTATCAACCAAGAAGCTAGACAGTTTGAGAATGTTGTCCTGCAAAGGAACTCCGAGATTCTTCGACACTACGGGTTTATAGGCTTCGAAGGATTCAAGAAACAAGTCTTAGCCACTGTTAAGAAGGGAGCTAGAGGCTCCAAGGTAAAGTCCGTTCGACAGATCAAAGAAGCCAGAGACTTGCTTAACGAGTTCCCGACATGGAAAGCTGTACTAGAATCTAAGCCTGATGTAGACCCAGGTGTTGAGTTTGCCTTCACTCGCATGCGCGACATGACCAACGAACTGCGGCTATATGTTATACAGTCAGCCCAACGACAAGGCAGACGCTGGGTTAGATTTGGAGATCTCGATGATGCAACACAAACACGACTCAGGAAGTCCTTTGACTCGGAGACAGGAGATATTTCGGACGATCTTATGGTTGTCGATAGGGCTAATCATGCTGCGGCCCGTCGGACGAAAACTGAAGTCGAGGAATTTACAGAACTCTTGGAACAGTTCAAGGATTCAGAGAGCATACCGAAACAAGTTAAGGAAGGAGTACCGCCGTGGATGATCGAAGAGTTCGACCTTTGGAAGAACTTCGGTATCGAGAGCTACTGGCCCTATGTACATAGAGGGCGCGTACTCATTCAAGCCTTCGATGACGCTGGTGTACCCAGTACAGTAGCATGGGCTAGGTCAGGAATCGAAGCTATTGATATAACACAGCGGTTAGTTAAAGAAGGTAGAGTACAGCCAACTACTCAGATGAGGATCAAGACTGTTGGTGTTACTATGGATGATGTACTGATGGAGCTCATTGACAAGGATAGATATGAGGGTGTTATCAAATCTCTTATGAGAGCTTCTGATATTGATCGAGTAACAGCAGCCGAGGTAGTTTCTGGTGCGGGGCTCCGGCCAGTATCTGGGCGCACAGAGCTGCAGAATCTCCAGATAAGAGAGGCCAATCTTCAGAGCTTGTTCGATAATCCTCTCGAAGAGCTTATGATCTACGGCGCGCGTGTCATGCGTAACAGGTATCTGCTCGACATCGACGACGCATTCAGCTGGATGAGGACCAACGATCGGAACTTGTCTAATGCTATGGGTGTGACTCCTCTTGATGAACTCCCAAAGATGACCGGGTATATGAAAGATCTGTGGAGTACCGCTAAGGGTGAGTCTACTAGTTCAGATGCTTTCATGGATGGTATACTCGATCTCGGCGACGCGCTTGGACGTATGCCTAAAGATCTTGTCAATGCTATCAAGAAGCACGGCCTGACTGGAGAGACACTAGAACAGTTCAAGCAAGTGAGAGCTAACGAGAGATTAGTAGAACGCCCGCTTAGAGGCCGACAGGTGAGCGGATCTTTCGCTTCACTACAAGGGTTCTTGAAGCTGGGCACAACTCCTATGGCTCCTATAGTTAACTTGACGCAGCTAGCTATCAACACCTACCCTGTACTAGGGCAGAAGTATTTCTTCGAAGGTACTAGTGGGTTCCACGATCTATTTATGGGTAAGCTAGGGGCTGCTGAAAAAGCAGAACTTGTTGGACTGCTAGATCAAATCGGTGTGAAGTGGCAGCGCTCAGTAGCCGGAGCCAGAGCTGGACTACCCCTTCCAGCAGCTACTGCTCCTGGGCAGACAGCTGTATTTGGGAGGATGCTAGCTATGCAGCGTCCAATGATTCATGGCACAGGTCAGCTGGGCAATCTTGTTGAGACGGTTAATCATATGGCTATGATGGCCTTCGAAGGTGCAGAGACATACAATAGATCTGTCTCAGCCATCGGCGCGTATCGTAGAGGACTAGCTTCTGTATCTGAAGGTGGGCTAGGGCTGAGCTCAAGAGCGTCAGTAGAGTACGCTAGACAGGTAGTTAGAGAGACACAGTTCCTGTACTTCGATGCGGCTCTACCTAAGATGCTACGTGGGCCAGCTGCTAAGGTACTAGCGCAGTTCAAGCCTTACTTGTTCAACCAGTTGGTGTTCGAGAAGAATCTCGTTATAGGTATGGCAAAGGGAGATGCTCAATCAGCTAAGGTATTCGCCCGTCATACTGCAGCCATCTTTGCTTTTGGTGGTACCAGAGCTCTAGCTAAGCACCCAATAATCGGGGGACTCGTAGCTCTAATGGGTCTTAACCACGGCAGGGTTGGAGGACTCTTCGGTGAGCCCAAGGCTATGGCCGAGGCAGCTGTAGATGCAGAGAACAACGTACGAGAAGAGCCTTTAATCTTTGCGGCTAATCGAGCTCTAACTCATGGCTTGCCGGGGCTGACTGGTCTAACTGTCGCGCAACGTGTAGGAATATCAGCAACAGATCTACAGTTTTGGAACAATGGATTCGGATTCTTCTTCGGACCTACAGGATCTGCGGTTGCGGACTGGTTGACTTTCTTTGGAAAGCAAGCGGCACAGGGAGAAGAGGGTGCTAGGGCTACAGGTATAAGCCTCTTGTCGATGGCGGCTTTGAAATCTGCGGCATCGGCGTCGTCGGCTGGGCCACTGCCTCCGTTCTCTCTTATGCTAGCAGCACTAGCTGTCAATGAGATACAAACACATATGGCTAGCGATGGTGGGCTTAGAGGTAGACAGTTGTTCCCGGAGTTCCCTGATACTCTGGACCCAGCCACCACACCAGAGGCTAATAGATTACGGGGGAGTCTTAACTTGAAGGTCTTCAATGACTTCAAAAGGACTATCGAAATCTATCAAGAGTCCTTATATTACGATGCAAGTGGGCGTGCGATTCATATGCCGCTGTCTGGTTTCAATAGAGTGAGCTCTATGTTCTGGACCGGCATAGGTGGGCAATCAGTAGATGCCGCTAATCAGCTAGCTTTACAGCAGATGCTATTAGCCGCAGATAACCCACATAAGGCTAAGAGACAGACTATTATCAACGCAATTGCGCGGGCGATAATGGCGGACGACCCCGCAGAAGTATTGAGACTACGTAAAGATGCTGAAGAGCAGGGGCTAACTATAACGGACGCATCTGTTAACGCTAACCTTAGACGTCGACAGCAGGCTAGGACCAAGACAGTGGAGCAGTTGATATCACCGGAGTCACTAGAATAATGTCAATAGATCAGAACGGCTGGACTAAATATGAGTACGCTGTGCTCAGCAAGCTAGACGATCTAGACAACTTCGTCCAAGAAGTCCGTGTGTTCATGCTCGATGTCAAGACAGACATGGCTAAGACTTCAGATCACCCAGAGAGAATCTCGAGCTTGGAGGAAGTAGCGATAGTCCAGAAGAGCCGTCTTGACATGGCGATCTGGAAGATAGGAACTCTTGGTATTGTAGCTGGCGCAAGTGCAGGATATGTAGTTGACTTTTTAATAGCTAAGGTGTTCTAATGATTGAAATTGTACTAGCTGTCCTCGGAGCTCTTGCCCTGTACCTGTTTGGTAAGGGAAAAGGTGTAAAGAAAGAACAGCGAGCGCAGTGGAAGAAATTGTTGAATGAGTTTACTGAAGACCACGATGC
>SDBT01003824.1_pt1 | contig 25891 bp, 18 predicted proteins | sample 2277101 | NCBI WGS metagenome assembly SDBT01 (sample SAMN10404973, study PRJNA504765) | marine sediment metagenome | isolation source: marine sediment core GS10_PC15, 103 cmbsf | place: Arctic Ocean: Southern Knipovich Ridge | collected 2010 | reverse complement strand
GGGAGGAGGTTGTTTTTGATACAAATCGGAATCTACACATATCCACGATTGAGTTTATTAAGGCCAATGTTTTTTAGACTGTATTTCTCTCAGATAACTAGACCCAGTTAAGTTTACAGTGCCGAAAAATGCAAAATAATTGGGATTTAGGATTTGGTCCGCCTATGGCGGATCGCATCCTTTGACAGGCTCCCTTCGATAAACTCAGGGCAGGCAGGGCAAGATTTTGAGGAAACTCCGGGAGAGAAAAACGCGGTGGAGTCCGGTAATTTACTAACCCTTTCCTCCAATCATCTGCACCAGACTCCGGCTGTGGATTAATGCGGGAAGAAGCTGGAAAAGCTTATTTTCCAGCTTCCAGGGCGTAATTCCATCAATAATAATCTTATCCTCAGGGCTAAGTCTAACCTCAGTGCTGTAAATCGTCCCGCTACCAAACCTGGCGGTCTGAAAATACCTTAATTCAATTAACCTTCCTTCAAAATTTATTATTTTGATCATATCCATTTTTAGTCAGGGAATAGCAAGGGACAGCAAGGAATATCATGGAATAGCAGGGGCTGTAATTCTTTTAAATTAGAATCTTCTCCTCCTTCGACAGGCTCCCTTCGATAAACTCAGGACAGGCAGGACAAGTTGGGCCGATCCTTCGAGACATCCTTCGTGACGCTTCGCTCCTCAGGATTCCTCAGGACGTCGGCCCCTACATCAACGCATTTTTTGGGTTAAATTTAAAGCAAAATTTATGCCCAAGTTTCAGGATCAGGTTAATGGCCCAGCAGGGAAGCGCAGGTAGAAGGTCGTTCCTTTCCCTACTTCGCTCTCTACCTCAATGCTACCTCCCATCTGCTCCACCAGAGTTTTAGAGATGGCCAACCCCAGGCCCAGCCCCCTCTTTTTTGTGGTAGTATAATCGTCAAAGAGCGCCTTAAGCCTTTCCGAAGGAATTCCACATCCATTATCGGTAAAGCTAATTTCTACATAATCAGCCTCTGCCGTCAACTGCTTGGCTATTAGCCTGGCGGAGATTTTTAGCTCTCCCCCGTCCCTTCGACCCCGATGGCCATCGGGGCTAGGACAGGCAGAGATCGCCTGAATGGCATTGATAATAATGTTCTTGACTACCCGCTCCAGAGCGAACTTATCCGCATAAACCCTTAAATCTTCCCGGTAAAAATCAGCTGCAATCCTTATACCATTCTTCTGAGCCTCATCCTGGAAGCTCTCAACAATCCCCTGAATCTCTTTATGGAGGTTGAGATTGATCGGATGGAGCGGGGTGGGATGGGTAAGATTGTAGAGGTCATCCAGGAACCGGTTAATATTAATAAATTCCCGCTCAACTGTTCGCTGGAAGGTTTTCCGGTAGGCTTCGTCATCGGACATCCGCTGGATAAGTCGGCTGGAGTTCTCGATGTTTTTAATGGGGGTTCGCAGGTCATGGACCAGCCCGGCGGCAATCCGGCCAAAGGTAGCCGATCGCTCCTGACGGCGGATATCTTCCTGAAGTTCGCCGAGCCTCTCTCTCATCCGGTCAAAGGAGCGGCCCAGTTCGGAAAACTCGTCCTGCGTTGATATCTCCAGTTTCTGGCTCAGGTCGCCCCGGGAGATGATCCCGGTGGCCTTAATAAGCTCCCGGATGGGTCGGACGATCTGCCTTCCACCAAGGAAGCCAATTGATACCATAATTGATAAAAACAGCACTATGAGAAAACTGAGTTGATAGGTCATCATCCGAGCGGCCCGGAACGCCTCCCTAATGGGCTGCTCGATAATTACCCCCCAGCCCAGGGATTCAATAGGGGCGGTAACACCCAGCATTTCTTCACCTTTTCTCCCCGGATAGATCCGGGTCAGCGATCTTCCTCTCAGGACATCCCGGACGATCTCTTCATCGCTCAGGTTCTTTTCCTGGAGAACCAGGGCCTTGGCATCTCCCTCTCCGTGGGCAATGAGCAGCCCTGATTGAGAGACAACAAAGGCATATCCCTCCTTACCGATCCTGATGCTGTCCACTAAATTCCACATATTTACCAGGTTGATCTCAGCGGCAATTACCCCGTCAATCTGATTAAGCCTTTTTAAGGGAACGGCGATGCTCATCGAGGGCACCAGGTTATCGGAGATAAAGACCTCGGAGCGGTAGATCTCTCCGGAGATTGCGGTCTTGAAGCCGGGTTCCCCGGATCTATCCTCCGGCTCCATCCCCAGGCGGGTGGTAACCACCTCCCTGCCTTCTTTATCGGTGATGTAGATCTGCTCGAACTCCTCAAAATTGATTACATAGTTCTTTATTATTCGCTCTTTCTGCCAGTCCTTCAGGTCGGCCCGGTTGATATTTTCGGCCAGGGCCTTCAGGACATCGATGCTGTTCGATACATACAGCTCAATCTGCTCCGCCGCCCTCTGAGCAACATTCAAGTTACCCTGGGATACGGAGGCATAGGTAGCCCGGCGGGAGGTCCAGATGGAAATTGTCCCGAAGGTAACCATCGGGATCAGGGCCGATAAGACCAGTAAGACGATTAATTTACTCGAAATCTTCTTCATCTCATAACCACGAATTACCTGCCTGCGCTAAAGCTTCGGCGGGCAGGCACAAATTACACGAATAATTTACAGATTTCAGACGTCGTTGCGAGGGCTAAGCCCGAAGCAATCTCATGGGATTGCTTCGCGGAGTTTATCCTGAGCCCATTCTCCAGATTCTTCGCTTCGCTCAGAATGACAGGTGGCGAAGGGCTCGCAATGACATCTACAATCTACATTTTTCACTTTGCATTTAGCCGATTTCCTGAGGAGCGAAGCATCTCGAAGGATTTGCAATCCGCCGGAGGCGGATCTAATACTTCTGCTCCTCTTTCGGCACCCACCATTCATGAACATTTCGCAAAATCTCCATTGGATCGATCTTAATTCCTCGAAATCTCTTGTGAATCCCAGACAGTTCTTCCCTCCAGAACAGAAATATTCCCGGTGGGTCTTCAAGCATTTCCCTTTGAAATTGGTAATAGATTTCTTTCCTCTTTGCCTGATTCAGGGTTGTGCGTCCTTCCTCCAGAAGTCTGTCAACTTTTTGATTTCTGTAAGAGAATACATTTTTACCTTCTTCTATTTGAGAAGAGTGCCATACTATATAGTTGTTATCTGGTTCATTACCAGAAATTATATACATTAACCCGGATTCAAAATTTTTGTTATTGAGGTTTGCGATAAAATTAAATACCGGGATGACTTCAACCGTTATTTCTACTCCTATATCCAGCAGAAATTGTTGGATAAGCAAAGCGCACTGCATAAGCATATCGTCACCTTCGTTTAAGTAGAGAGAGAAGCTAAATTTTTTTTCGTTCTTGTCCAGAATATGATCATTGTCGGTATCTTCCCAGCCTGCTTCTTTTAAAAGCCTCAAAGCCTTTTCAGGGTTATAGGGATATGGCTTAATATTAGGATTGTAAGCCCAGGAGTTAGGGTATATTGTTCCTGAGCAAATTCTTCCTTGTCCTTTAAGGACCTTATTTATGATTTCCTCCTTATCTACTGCATAATTAAGTGCCTGACGGACTCTTTTATCTTTAAAAATTTCATTTTCGTGATTTAAACCAATAAAATAATAGTAAGGATGGAGGTAAGTATAGAATTTTATGGACGAAACTTTTTTAGTTATATCATATTTTCTAGGATCTAAAAGGTAAATAAAATCAACTTCTCCACTCATAAGTTTTACCCAGGCAACTTTCTGATTCTCAAAGATTTTTACAATAATGCCGTCGAGATAAGGTCTACCCTTAAAATATTGTTTATTAGCCTCCAAAATTATTTCTTTGTCGGACAAGCTTTTTAGCTTAAAGGAGCCTGTGCCAATGGGATTATAGTTAAACTTAGATGTTTCTAAATTTTCTTTTTCTAACAGATGTTTGGGAATTATTCCAACATTCAGGCCTGACAAAAAAGAAGGGGAGGCTTTGAGAAGGTAAATTTTAATAGCATATTGGTCAATAATTGTTACTCTATCCATTAGTTTAAAGCTGCTCGAATAAGCACTTCTTTCTCTATATTTTATAAATTTATCGAAAGTAAATTTGACATCTTTCGCTGTAAATTCCACTCCATCGTGAAATTTTACTCCCTTTCTAAGATGGAATATCCATTCCAGGCCATCCTCCGAAATCTCCCATGATTCCGCCAGATCAGGCTTAATTTCTCCATTTTCATCTATTTTGATCAATCCATCGAAGATTATACCTAATAATATGGCAGAGATACTTCCGGAAGTTAAAATGGGATTGATGATGGTTGGTTTTTGAAAGACGCCTATGATTAGCTTATCACCGTAGTCTTTATCTATCTGTGACGGAGATTTTTTACAGGAGTTTAACAGTTGAAGGAGGGCAAAGATTGTGATGATCAGAAAGATTCTTTTTGATTTCAAATGCGTAAACATCCGAATTATTGGCATATTAATAATTTATTTGTATTATTTAGTGTAAGTCCAACCTGATGCGGATTGTAGGGGTGAACCTCTGTGTCCACCCTTATTCCTTCGACACAGTTTATCCCGAGCTAGGCCGAGGGGCTCAGGACGAGTCGGGCCGACAGAGACGTCGGCCCCTACATTAACGCATTATTTGTGTTTATATTATATATCTATCATATATCTTATCCCCGATAAAGATGTCAACTATCCGGGGATCAAACTGAGTCTCCCGGGCTCTTTCTATTTCAAAAAGAGCTTCCTCAACTTTCAGTGCTTTCCGATAAGGTCTATTGCTGGTCATGGCATCAAAAGAATCAGAAACAGCAATTATCCGGGCAAAAATGTTTATCTCTTTTCCTTTCAGACGATCGGGATAGCCCCTGCCGTTAAAATGCTCATGATGGTTGCGCAGCAGAGGCAGAGCAGGACGAAGGAGCTCTACCAGCCTGACAATCTCCTCCCCGATTACTGGATGGCGTTGGATATGCAAATACTCTATTATACTAAGGAAGCCGGGTTTTTTTAAGATGGCCTCTTTAATCCCAATCTTCCCAATATCGTGTAGTAAGGAGCCATACTCCAGAGTCTCCAACTGCTCCTCAGAAAAACCAAGCCTTTTTCCGATTTCCAGGGAGAGTTGACTCACCCGGTAAGAGTGCCCTTTGGTAAAGGGATCCTTGGCCTCGATCGCTCCGGAGAGGGCCCTTACCATATCGAAAGTAGCTCGTTTAAGTTGAGAGTAAGCATCTTTCAATTCAAATATCCTCTCTATTACACTATCTCATTATTTTGGTCAATAAAAAATAGGGATTGAAGTTAAATTCAATCCCTTTATTATCTTGGTTTTTTAAATCTGGAAATTTTCTTAAGCTGTAACAAACCAAAAACAATACAATGTCTTTTTATCATCCTTCCTCGTCCCTTTTTTAACTACCTGTAATTTCATTTACTTCACCTCCTTTCTAAGTGATTTTTTACTGCGAGAATAAGGCCTTTGCCCCGCCTATCCCTGTTTTAGGAACTCCTTTTCCACAAGTTTCAAGGCTACCTTATCGAAATACTCCTTCTCGCAGGCGATCTTTCGGTAATCACCTCCTTTCATATAGGCGCTGCAGCGGCAGCCACCCCCGCAGAGGGGAATATAAGGACAATCACCGCACTCCCTCCAGGGGTCGCAGTCCGCAAATTTATCCACTTCAATGTCCGGATTTGAGGAGAAAATATCGCCGATTGAAAACCCTTCCATCCCGACAAATCCGGCGCATTTATATATTCTGCCGGCAGGATCAATGGTGCAGGCAGACCTTTTTATTACCTCACAGGGCCCCAGGGCTACTCCATCCATCGCCCGGAATCCCCGCTTCTCTATCTCTTCGTGCAGCCAGAGCATATCCTCCACCTTGCTTTCGGAGAAGGTGCAGATGTCGCAGTAAGAGGAACGGAAACCGTAGGGATTTTTATACTGGTTATTGGCGAAGATAGGGCGGAAATTAAGCCGGATCATCGAGCTGGCAAATCCTGAATCCCGAAGCCTGTCCAGAAGGGGTGGAATATGATCCCGGTTGCTCTCATCGTAATTCCCTCCGATTAGTATCGGGATTTTATGATTTATTTTTAATAGGTTATTAAATATTATCTCAAAGGAGCCCCGCCCATCCCTGAAGGGCCTTTTTTTATCGTGTGCCTCCTGATCGCCATCCAGGGTGACCTTGATCCTCTCCAGGCCTGAAGGCAGAAGCCTGTCCACTACCTCCTCCCTCAGGAGAACGCCATTGGTGATAATCTGGATCTTCAGTTCTATCCCCCGGTCTTTTGCTCCTCGATAGAGCTCCTCACTCAGAAAATATAGAGCCCGCAGATTAAGCAGGGGCTCACCGCCATAAAAGGTGAGTCTCAGGGTCAAGGGCGTCACCTCTTCCATTTTTCTTGTAATCCAGGAGACCACGCTCCGGCAGGTATCCTCCTTCATTGAGGTAGAAGAATATAGTCCATCCTGAAAGCAGTAAACACAGCTTAGATTGCAGCCGTAGGTGGTTAAGACGGTGACATTCATTTCCGAGCTATAGTTTTTTTTGACTTCAAACCATCTCTCCAACTCCTTCTCTTCGCTCTGCTCGTCCTCAACTAAGACTCCATTCTCTTTGAGCTCCTCAAGACAGCTTAGATTGTCAGCGGATACTGTTTCCCCCCGGTGAATGCCTTCCATAAAGGCTTTCAGCTCATCATTAACAATCATTCGGGAATCGGTGAAGGTATTGAAAAGAAGATATTCGCCTTTAACCGGTAGGGGGATGAAGATATTGAATTGGGATTGCCGCATAAATTAGCCTAAAACTGTTCAATTTACTATACTGTGCGATTATGGCAATCCCTGTGCCAAGAACTACAAATAATGACTAAATCCCAATGACCAAATCCCAAATCCCAATGTAGGGCGGGCTTCCAGCCCGCCATTATCTTAAATATATTGGAGTCTTTTCCGAAGGGGAGTAATAGAAGGTGGGAATTTGAGCCTATTGATGGCCAAAAAGTTGGCCGGATTGAGATAATAGAGGGAAAAAAGAAGGGTAATTATTTGAAATTATGGTAGGTTCTAAATTCGTCTAAGAAATTGGCCATTGGACAAAAAATTGGCCGTTTTTGCTTTATTGAAAATCTGCTTAAGGTCGATCTGTTTGCCCATTGGGGTTTTTATGTCTGAGAACTTGAGACCAAACGCAGGTATCAACCAAGATTTTCATCTATTTCGCGCCTTTTTATAGTCGTAATTTTGATCAAAATCAATTGTACCAAATAATTTAAGGATCTCTAATTGTTTCTTATGCGCAATATATTCCTTTAGAGCAGCCATAACCGCCTCTTTTTTAGTCTTATGATGCCCTACCTTTTGCGCTTGGATAATTAATTTATCATCTAATGCTAAATTAGTTGCCATAGCAATCTCCTTTTACGCATATTATAACACATTTCTTGTGTGAGTCAACCCTGTCGGGGTCTGACCCTAAATTACTCCATAAAAGGGTGGTAAAATCCCCCTAAATCCCCCTTTAGAAAAGGGGGGTAAGGGGGGATTTGATTAGAAAATAAGTTCTTATTTCTCGTGGTATTCTGAAAGTGCATGAGAGTTTGGTTAAAAAAGGAGTGAATCCTTACTCTTAGCAAGAAAAACTTGTCCTGAGCCCGTCGAAGGGCTCGCAATGACTTTTTTATTATGATTGTAGGGCGGGCTTCTCCCGCCTCAGGCGGGACCATTATGTCGGGCAAGATGCCCGACATACAACTTATTTTATTCGTTGACTATACTACAATACTACCTTCAGGCCGGTGAGGAAGGTAAAACCAGGGGCGGGAAAGCCCATTACCTCAAAATACTCCTCGTCAAGAAGATTATCGAGCTTTAAAAAGACACTGAAATCATCAACCAGACCTGAGTATTTCAGAACCTTATAGGAAGCGGCCAGGTCGAGCTTAGTATAGCCGGCAGTTCTCCCGATTCTAAGCTCTCCGTCCGGTCCGATAAATTTCCCCGGCTCAGGCTCTGACTGACTGCCGACAATATTAAGGTTAAGGTTCAGGCTAACCCTACCCCGCCACCGGTAACTGGAAGCAACATTACATTGGTTCTTGGGCCTCCATGTTAATTCTTCGTCCGTCTCTTTGTCCTTAGTTTCCAAATAGGTATGATTTACCTCGATGATTAACTGATCAAGAGGCTGTATCGTGAGCCTGCTCTCGATCCCCCAGGATTCTGCTTTATCAATGTTTATAAATTGAAAAGTGTCTGGATCTTGGGAGACAAGGTCAAAGAAATCAATGTGAAAGTATGTGGCTCCAAGACTGATTTTATCACTTAGAATACTCTGCTCGATTCCTCCTTCAAAATTCTTACTAAATTCCGGCTCTAAATCTAAATTCCCGATGAGGGGGAAGTAAAGCTCACGGAAACTGGGTGCGCGAAATCCCTCTCCATAGCTTAGCTTGAGTTTGGTGTTGGATAATATTATGAAGGAGGTTGAGACCCTGGGGCTGGTTACGATCTCTTCTAATTCAGAGTTATCATCAATCCTGACCCCGGCCCGCAGATACCAGAAATCTGCCAGATCGAGATTATTCTGAAGATAAAATGCCTTGTTATCCCTTTCCTGATCAAAACTGAGAGGAAGAGGAATATCAGGTGGGAAGAGATTGCTGAACTGCTCAAATATAACCTCCTCACGCTCAAATTCTACTCCCGCTATGATGGTATCTCGACCAAAAATGGTGAAGGCGTTTTGAATGTTAGCGGTAATTCTATTACTATCAATATCCGCAAAGTTAATGGTTGATGGATAGCTGAGTCCCTCATCCTCGGGATTATCAAATTCATAGACTACATCGGCTATTGAGCCTTGAACCCGGAGATTCCACCAGGATAGTAGCTTATGATTGTAGGCCAGGCTCTGGTATATGGATCTCCTCTCCAGGGAGTTATTCTGGTCAAATGTGAAAGTGGGGACTTCTTCAGAGAGAAAATAATTAAAATCCACCGCCAGCTCCTTCCGGGATTTGTTAAAGTGACTGATGAGCTGAAGGGAAGCCTTTTCTTTAATATCAAATCCAATCTGACCGGAGAACTTGTTTACCCAGATGCGGTCGTTCTCAAACTGTCCTTCGGAATCAAGGCGGGAGAAGGAGAAGAAATAGTTCAGGGCCTTATGGCTGCCATTCAGGGAGAGAAGCTGATGATAGGTCCCAAAACTTCCGGCCTCGCTCCGGGCGGAGACCTTTGTTTCTTCCTTCCCCTTCTTGGTGATAATATTAATCACCCCACCAATAGCTTCAGAGCCATATAGGGCGCTCTGGGCACCACGAACGACCTCGATCCTCTCGATGTTATCCACCAGCAAATCACCGAAATCAAAGCTTCCGTCGAAGGGATTATTTACTTTTACTCCGTCAATCAAAATCAGGTTCTGATTATAGTTTGACCCTCTCAATCTAACCTTGGCTTCTTCTCCCAGGGTGCCATGCTCCTGAAGATAAACACCGGGAAGGTTTTTTAGGAGTTCCGAGACCGTGACTGCCTGCTGAAGCTCGATTTCTTCCTCGGTGATAACGGTAATGCTGCCGGGTACCGTTGCTAAGGGCTCTTCTATCCGGCTGGCGGTAATCACCACCGGCTCCAGCTCGATCTCTTCCTGGCCGGCGGCAGGAGGCGGCATAAGAATGACAAAGCCGATCAGGATCATCAGTATTGATTTCAACATAAATTTACTCCCCCTTGGAATTTTAGGCAGTGAACCTGTTCCTTCGACATACCCTTCGAGACGAACTTCGTCCTCCTCAGGGCAGGGCTCAGGACATGGCAGGACAGACGAGGGAAAGAAAGTTCCCTGCCCTGTGGGCGAGAGTCCTCATTATCTTTCATATAATATAATAATTTATAATTAATGTCAAGAAAAGTTAATAATTACAAATAGTTATGGCTACTTTTCTGTCCATATTCGTCAAATGATGGCTAAAAATATACCCACTAATTCTAAAATTGAGACTGTTCAATAATACAATTTTGGGGTGTTCAATAATAAAGCGGGGGTCTGTTCAATACTTTTTTACCCCCAAATAGGAGAAAAATCGAGAGATAAGTACCTGAAATATCAAATAAATACATAAAATAGACCTTTCGGAACGGATACATGAAAAATACCCGAAAAGTGGGGATAACTTTTACCAAAATTAGTTATTTTTAGCACCTTTTAGGCCAAAAATGGGGATAACTCCGAAAATCCAAAGTCTGAATCCCTTGATATATCAGCGTTTCCGAGTATTGAACAGTCTCAAATTATAAATTTTTTAAAAAGTTATAATTTTAGTAGATTGTAGATTTTAGATTCTAATAACAAATGACAAAATCCACCTGAGGCGAACAAGTGACAAATCAAATCCTAAATACATCCTTCGAGACATCCTTCGGGACACTTCGTTCCTCAGGACTCCTCAGGATTTCGGTTTGTTTTGTGTAATTCGTTAAACATGTCCTGAGCGAAGTCGAAGGGTTCGTGGTTCAAATCCAAATTCAATAATTTTGCATTTTAAATTTTACACTTTTCATTTTGCAATTCGCCGCAGGCGGACCATCAGGACCTACTTCCTGCTCCCTCCTTTTACCTCCTGGGTCTTCTTAGTCCTCTCGCCGATGGCCTCATAGATGTTTAATTTGCTTAGCTTAAACTTAAGGGTGCTCAGGGGTATACCCAGACTCTCCGCAGTCCTGGTCCGATTCCAGTTGGCCCTTTCCAGGGCCTTCAGGATGAAATTCCTCTCGAAGATTTCCCGTCCCTGGCTTAGAAGATTCTCTTTTACCCGGGGAACCTTCGGGAAGGCTAAATTGGGGAAGTGGTATTCTACCGGGATATCTTCTGATGATATCCTGTCCTTTTCGGCAATGGCTACCAGTCTCTCGATTAGATTCTCCAGCTCCCGGATATTCCCGGGCCAGGGATAGCGGGGAAGAATCTCCAGGGCTTCGGGGGTGACCTCTCTGACCGTTCGGCGGAATTTGCGATTATATTTATTAAGAAAGTGCTCTACCAGAAGGGGAATATCTATCAGCCTCTCGCGCAGGGGAGGTAGATTGAGAGGAACCACATTGAGTCGGTAATATAAATCTTCGCGGAACTCCCCTGTTTGCACCGCCTTCTCCAGGTCAATGTTAGTTGCAGCGATCAGTCTGACATCCACCTTGATGGTCTTACTTCCCCCAAGCCTCTCGATACTTCCTTCCTGAATTACCCGGAGAAGCTTGGCCTGGATGTCATATTTCAGGTCTCCGATCTCATCCAGGAAAAGGGTGCCTTTGTGAGCCAACTCAAACTTTCCGAAGCGCTGCTTGTGGGCCCCGGTAAAGGCTCCCTTCTCGTGTCCGAAAAGGTTAGACTCGATTAGCTCCCGGGGGATGGAGGCTAAATGGACAGTAACGAAAGGAGTTTTGGCATTACCACTTTCCCGGTGAATTAACCGGGCCAATAGTTCTTTCCCGGTCCCGGTCTCCCCCATAATCAGGATGGTTGCCGGAAGATTGGCTACTTTTTTCACCAGGGTATATATTTGCTCCATTGTCCGGGTCTTACCCAGGATGAAGGTATCTTCGAAATACTGATCCCTTTCGGACTGGAGGTAGATCAGTTCCTTACTCAGTGTTTGTTTTTCGACCGCCCGGTCAACCAGAGCGGCTATCTCGTCGTAATTGAATTCCTTGGTGATATAGTCATACGCCCCCATCTTCATCGCCTGGACGGCGGTATCAACTTCCTTGAGCACGGTGATCATAATTATCTCGATATCGTCAAAGCGATCCTTAATCCTCTTCAGGACCTCGAGACCACTGATCCCCGGCATGACGATGTCCAGGAGCATAACATTAACTTCCCTCTTCTCCACAATCTCCAGGGCCTCTTTCCCATCCTTGGCCTTCAGGACAGAATGTTTCTCCTGGAGAATAGCCTCCAGGGTATCCCGGATGCTCTCATCGTCATCGACTATTAAGATGGTAGGGCGATTTTTCATCTGGTATTGTTTTTCCCTTTGGACTTTCTTGCCTTTTTCCGCGAGTAATCTGCAGCCAAAGCCCGGAGGATCTTAATTACGGTTCTTTTATCCTCGGTTTTGACCCTCTTTAGCAATTTGATTATCTCCAGATCCAGAGGATCTTCTCCGTATCGGTCTTCCCTTTCCTGGATAATTTTCCGGGTGGGTTCAACTCTCTTTCCACCCCAAAGGATCCAATCCACACTTACATTTCCATACCGAGCGATTTTAAGGAGGAGATCTGGCCTGGGGAGTCTGCCTTTTTCGTAGCGGCTGATATAGTTCTGTTTGACCTTCAGGATGTCAGCGAACTCCTTTTGGGTCAGGTCTCCCCGGATTCGCTTCAGCCGGGCTCCTACCTCTTCTAAATTCATTCCTTTCATACTTTTACAAAAAATACCTTTTAAGTATTATTGCCTTGACAAATAATCCCGCAAAGGTATAATGTAAATAAATTTACCCCGTTAGAAATCCGCCTCAAGCGGACTAAAGCCTTGTGCGAGTTTCTAACCACGTTAGAAAGCCCCAGGTGAACTTTTCAACGGGGTTTACCCCGTTAGATAGTAAACATCTAACGGGGTAAACCCGAACGTTAATTTCTTAACGAGGAGTATAACTGTGAAGGGTCGGAATGTCAAGATAGAGCTGATTAAGAGGAGTTTATCCCAGACCGAGCTTGCCCGCAGGATCGGGATCAGCCTACCCCATTTAAATTTGATCATTAACGGGCATCGCCGAACCCGCTGGATCAGAGAGGCTATTGCTAAGGAGTTGGGGCTGAAGGTAAGTTATTTGTTCAAAGATAACCCAAATCCTGGATAAATCCGAAGGATCCTGGCGGTAAGATTTGGGTTGTTTAGAGACTAACCTGATAAAGATTCTTAAGGCTCATCCCTGATTATTGTGGGTAAACAATTAAATCCAAATATCAACTGAGAAATCCTAAATCCTAAAGCCTACTTCGCCGAAGTTCAGCCGCCGCTTTAGCCCCGGCGAAGGTGGCTGGCTACGAAGGCTGAATCCTAAACCCTAACCCCTGATTAAATCAGGGGCTAAATTCAAATATCAAATGTTCAAAACCTTATCCTGAGCCTATCGAAGGGAGGGTTTTGAATTTTAGATTTTGATCATTTGAAATTATTTAGAATTTAGGATTTAGTGCTTAGGATTTATCTTATTTGAGCTTTGGCATTTGACATTAAAACAGGGTGAGTTTTCTTACCGGGTTTACTCTCCAGCAGTCTAAATTTTTTAAGTTTAGGTTTTAGAGTACTATAAGAGATTCCCAGGTGCTCGGCGGTTTTCTTCCTGCTCCAGTTATTTCTCTGAAGCGTTTTATATATAAAATCCCTTTCAAATGTATCACGGGCGACCTTGAGAAAGGCTTGTGCTTTCCCGTATGGTTTCTTTCCACTAAATACTCTGTATTCTAAGGGGATATCACCTTTAATTATCTTATGACCGGTGGCGGAGATGACTAATTTTTGCACCAGGTTCTCCAGCTCACTTACATTCCACGGCCAGTGATAATTTACGAGCAAACTCAAGGTCTGGGGTGTAATATCAACGAAGTCTTTGTTTAGTTTGCCTGAGTATTTTTTAATAAAATATCTTATTAGTTCGGGAATATCTTCGAGCCTTTCTCTTAGCGGTGGTATTTCAATTTTAACTGCACTGATTTTAGCAAGAATCTCACTACCGAATTTTCCTTTTCTTAGGAGATCTTCGATGGTTTTATTAGAGGCAGTTATGAGTCGGAAGTCAATTTTTATCGGCTTATCGCTCCCAATTCTTTCAATCTTCTTCTTTTCGATTGCGGTTAGCAGTGTTATCTGGGCTTTCTTTGATAAACACTCTATACCATTTAAAAATAATGTTCCTCGATGAGGGAGCTCAATCTTAGCGGCTGGAGAATCTTTCGGTCCGGGGAGAGAAATATCTCCGCTGCCAAACAGGATATAATCAATGGAGTCTTTAGGAATAAGATGTAAGTTTATCGGGACAAAGGGATTGTTTTTTCTATCGCTTTGTTTATGGATCTCTCTGGCGAGGAGCTGCTTTCCAGTGCCGGCCTCTCCTGAGATAAATATCGGCAAATCAGATTTAGAAAAGGCTTCTACTGTCTCCCATACCCTCCGAATTAGTTTATTCTTACCCACGATGAATTCGTTCTCCATCTGAGCTTTAACCGTCTCCTGGAGGGAGACTAATTCCCTTTCTCTTTTCTGGTGTTCGATTAAGCGGTTTATCCTGAACCTGATTTCATCGTAGTCAAAACCTTTGGTTAGATAATCATAGGCACCAAGCTTTATCGCCTTTACAATATGTTCTGCCTTTTTGACAACGCTTCCCATAATAACATCAACATCTTTGTGATATTTTCTCACATTTTCTAAAGCCGTTAGACCGTCCATGCCCGGCAGAATAATATCAAGAAATACAATATTAACATTATTTTCCTCCAAAATTTCCAAGGCTTTCTCTCCATCTCCGGCTTTAAGCACATTATAATCATCCCGGAAAACAGATTCCAGGGTGTCCCTCATACCTTCATCATCATCTACTATCAGGATAGTTGGCTTAATTTTTTCATTCCCTTCTTTTTTCGTCGCCGTTAAATGAGAATAAGTCATCTCTTACAACCTCCCGAAATAATTATGGTTTTTAAATTAATGGGTACATTTTTAGCCATAAATTAATAAATATGGACAAAAAGTGACCCTAAGTGCTTGTAATTATTATCTTTTCTTGACATCGATTATACATGGTTATATAATAAAAGTCAAATTTCTTTTAGAAATTTTAAAAAATGTCGGATCGCTCCTATTCGGAGGTTGTAAAAACGAAGGGATGTGGGAGTCTCGGCAGTCACGGAAATATAGGAGAGGCAAATGATAAGAAACAAACTCTTAATCGTTGATAATGAAGAATATATCCTTAGTGCGCTCCGCCGTTTGCTCCATGAGGAAGGGTTCCGGGTACTGACCGCCACTAATACGCAAGAAGCACGAGAGATCCTAAAGAAGGAAAAGATTCAAGTAGTGATGGTTGACCAGCGGATGCCAGACATGGATGGGCTTAATTTTCTATTAGAAATTAGGGAAAGGTATCCAGGAAGGGTGCTGATTCTATTTACGGGCTATCCGGAAATGCAGATGGCGATGAGGGCAGTAAATGAAGTGGGAGTATTTCGTTTGATTACAAAACCGTGGGACAACCAGGTGCTTATTGAGACAATCCGTCATTCCTTTCGGCATTACCAGCAGATCGAGAAAAATAAAAAGATGGCATCTCAAGATCTCTTAAGATCCATTCAGTCTCTGATGGAAATGCTGGAGTCAAGGATCGAGTATTTCCGGGGACATTCCCAGATGGTATCCCAGTACGCAGTAATGATAGCTGAAATGCTGGGAATGAAAAAAGAGGAGGTAGAGATTATCAAGCTTGCGGGCATCCTCCACGACCTGGGCCTGGTAGGAATTGAAGATAAAATTTTAGGCAAAACCGATAAGTTAGCCCGGAAAGAATTTGAAATAGTTAAAAATCACCCCCGAATCGGGGCAAAGATCCTGGAGCCACTTTCTTTTTCTCCGGAAGTGAGCTTGCTGGTTAGGCAGCATCACGAACACTATAATGGAAAAGGCTACCCTGATGGAAAGAAAGGGGAGGAAATTCATTTCGGGGCTCGGATCTTGAATGCCGCCGAATCCTTTGAGGCAATGACATCTCCCCGCCCCTATCGCCTCAACCCCCTTTCTAAAAAGAAAGCGGTGAAGGAGCTGAATAGATGTTCCGGGAGCCAGTTCGACGCGCAGGTAGTAGAGGCTTTTGTTGAGTGCTTGCGCAATGACGGTAAAAAAGTGGTGCTTTGATTCTTTTATCTTAATGATGGTGAAAGTAGATAGGCAGATAAAATTGCCGAATGATTAAATTGGCCATTACTATTTTGTCATTTGGATTTAGGATTTGATTTGTTATTCAGCCTTCGTAGCCAACCACTACGGCGAAGTAGGCTTTGGATTTTGCCATTTGTCATTGGGGTTTGAAGAATGACAGTTAGAGCTAATGTCCTTATTATTGATGATGAGCCCGGCGTAAGAAACGCCTTGCAAAGGGCTCTGAGAAAGGAAAATGTTGGAGTTTTTCAAGCAGGTTCCGGAGAGAAAGGGCTGGAAGTAATCGCCCGGGAGGATGTGGATGTAATTTTTCTGGATGTTCGATTGCCGGGACTTTCCGGGATTGAGGTTCTTCGGGAACTGAAGCAGCGAAGGCCGGAAATTGAGGTCATAATAATGACCGCTTATGGAACCATTGATTTGGCGGTGCAGTCCATGAAGGAGGGAGCCGCCGATTTCTTAACCAAGCCCTTTGAATTTAACGAGATCATTCCTCTCAGCCTACACAAAGCTCTGGATAGGAAGAGGCTGCTGAATCACACCCGCCAATTAGAGGAAGAATTAGCTGCGAAATACCGATTTGAAGATCTTGTTGTTTCCTCCCCGAAGATGCAGAAGATTTTCCGAATGATTCAGCGTCTTACCCAGAGTGAAAGCACAATTCTCATCCAGGGTGAAAACGGCACCGGTAAGGAACTGATTGCCCGGGCCATTCACTTTAATAGTAAGCGTCGGGAAGGAAGTTTTGTCCCGGTTGACTGCGGTACTCTTCCGGAGAATATTATTGAGAGCGAGCTATTCGGGCATGCCAAGGGCTCTTTTACCGGAGCTTACACTACTACCAAGGGTCTCTTCCAGGCGGCGGAAGGAGGCACCCTATTCCTGGACGAAATTGGTGATTTGCCCACTAATGTTCAGGCGAAACTGCTTCGCTCCCTTCAAGAAAGGGAGATTAAGCCGGTTGGAGCTACCAGATCTTTAAAGATTAATGTTCGCTTCATCGCGGCCACTAATAAGGATTTGGAATCTGCTGTCAAGGATGGCTCTTTTCGTCAGGATCTATACTATCGCCTGAATGTAATTCCCATTTATGTTCCGCCCCTACGGGAGAGAAAAGAAGACATTTCCCTTCTGGTTAAACATTTTATTAAAAGATTTAATAGCTCCCAGAGGAAGATCCAGGGGATTGATCCCGAAGCTATGAATCTACTCTACCGTTACTATTGGCCGGGAAATGTGCGGGAGTTGGAGAACTGCATTGAGGCAGCCTTTGCCCTGGGGAGGGGCGACCGGATTGAGGTCGATGATCTTCCCCTAAAGCTGAGGGAGCCTTCAGAGGAGGAATTGGTGCAGTTCACCTTGGATGTAGTAGAGAAAGAGCATATCAAGAAAGTGCTGGAGGCTTCCGGGGGTAATAAGATTCAAGCAGCCAAGACCCTGGGTTTAAGCCGCCGCTCTCTTTATCGAAGATTAGAGAAATATCAACTTAAATGTAATAGATTGTAGATCTCAATGACAAATGACAAAATATATGAATAAATCCTAAAGGATTTAGAGTTTGTATTACAAATGGCTGAACAAGAACCTTCTGGGAAAAAACCTCCGAAGAAAAAAGGCCTGAGCGAAGAGTTTTTAAAGGATGGTTTCTTCAGTCCATCCTTTGATAACCTCTTCTTTGCGAAAAAGGACACGGCCAAGCCTTTTCCGGAAACTAAACCTCCGGCGAAATCATTTTTAGAGGAAGAGGCCCCGGTCAGCCCGATCGCGGGGACCTTTGAACAATTACCCCCGGAGGAAAGACACCAGGTAAAAGCATTTGCTGCCCGAGAAGAGAGAATTAATCGGAAAAGAATCGCTTTGGTCGCCGGGGGAGGCCTTATCATGGTTTGCCTAACCATCACTGGGATAAAATTACTCGGGGGTGGAGGGAGACAAACTCATGTCCCGACTCAGGTGAAACAGCCTCTGATTCAACCTCCTGTTTCGATCGTACCGCATCCCCCTCCCTCGCCTCTGGTTACCAGGCAAAAGCCCCCGGTTCCGCCATCAGTTATACCGATTGAACAGAAGAAGCCTCCTGAGTCTCCGCCTCCGAAAAAGGTAGTGGGAAAACCAACTGCTCCTCCGGTTGTTGTAGCTACACCGGTTCCCAAGTTAGTTCCTAAATATACCCTGGAGATTGGCCGGTATAGTAAAAAGGAACTTGTCAAGCCCCAAAAAAAACTTATCCAACTGGGACTGTCACCTTTTACCATCACTCAGAAAAAGAACACTGAAATCATGTATGTGGTTGCAGATCAAAGGTTTGGCGAAGGCCAAGGAGATGGTCAAAAATTTAACGAAGGCCGGGCCCGAGCTGCTTCCATGAAGCTGGACTTTAAGGGGGGAATTAAAAATAAAATTGTACCTCAGAAGGATGGAACCTTTGCCATCCAGGCAGGTCCTTTTGACACCCTCAGTAAGGTCGTCGAGATTAAGAACAAGATCTCCGAGCTGGGGTTCGCTACCCGCATAGATTTTAGCTCCTCCACCAAGGTAGTCTACCGTTTAAGGGTGGGGAAATTCGTTACCCGCTCAGATGCTGATAAAACCTTGGCTCACTTACGGCAGAATGGTTTCTCGCCCGAAGTAAGAAGGCTAAAATGAGAAAAAAGGGTCAGGATAAAAAAAAGACCCCACCCCCTTCTCTCAATGTCAAATGACAAAGCCCAAATAACAAATCAAATCCCAAGTCCAAATGACAAAAGGGAAAACTTTTTCGTGCAATTCGAGTAATTCGTGGTTTCTCTCTTAGTTAACCTAACGCAGGGGGAGTAATGGAATATCCCGAGAAAAGAAGAAAACATCCACGACTTGGTGCAACTGTTGAGGTAAGATATAAGAGTATTAAGGACTTTCTCATTGAATATTCCCGCAATCTCAGTAAAGGAGGCTTCTTTATGGCTACTCCTGATCCCCTGCCCGAGGGGTCCAAAGTTCGATTACAATTCTACCTTCCTGAAAGCTCAAAAGAAATTAAAGTACTGGGAAAAGTTATTCATACCATAACCAGGGAAAACGGAAGACAGAGGAATCAGGAGCCAGGAATGGGTATTAGATTTACTGACTTTTCTCCCAGTAAGAGGAAGGAAATAGATGAGTATATTGAAGGATTATTTGCCGAGAAGGATGTTAGCATTGAAACAAGAAGACAGCATCCTCGATTTGATGCCAGGATAAAGGTTGGATTTAAAAGTACCAGGGCTTTTCTCTGGGCATATTCTGAGGATATAAGTAAGGGTGGCATATTCATTAAAACCACCAAACCAATGCCTCTGAATAGTAGAGTGCAATTGAAGCTCTGTCTTCCTGGCAGGAGTAAAGAAATATCTGTGGTCGGTAAGGTTGTTTACATCGTTAAGGAGGGTAATACCAGGAAGGTGCCGGGAATGGGCCTTCAGTTGGTAGATTTCGACAAGGGAGTAAAAAAAGAGATTGAGGAGTATCTGGAGGAATTAAGGGATAGAAGTGCTAAATGAAAAAAACATCTGAACAAATAAAAAACGAATTACAGATTAGACTTAATCGGGATATAGCTCAGATAGGCATACATCCGGATAATCCAGAATTCTGGGAAAAATACACATTAAAAGAGGCTCCTGGAATAAAACGAGATATATCAGATGGTATATTTATAAGACGGGTAGATCAAGAAAAATGGGGACTACCAGCAGAATGGATAGGTTCATGGATATATGCAACAAATGAGAAATTATACAAAGAAAAAATAGCAGAGGGTTATGAACTTGTTGTGTTGCACAAAGAATATAAATTACCATGCTTGTTTAAATGTATAGAAAAAGGGGTAACTGAAGAATTTTGGGCTCCAGATAAAAGGAAAGTTGAACAAAGTTTTGATTGGCTTATACCTCTTGAAGAAGAATAGAAAAATTTAAGAGAAAAATAGAGAACGTTGGTTGCTTGCTGATTTTCAAAGAGGATTCACCCTGCTTCGTACTGTAAGCACTTCTAACTTATCTTTAATCTGGACTTAGTTAGTGTATCCTCATCTGTGCGTTATTGGCACGGAGATCGGGAATATGACACAGTCTTAATCTATCTTAACTACCTGAAAGTATTACCTAAATTTTTACAATAAACAATTCCTTCTTTTTATCGATCCATATCCGCACACTTGCTCTCGAGCTCCTACCCTCCTGCCCCCGGATCAAGGCAAATCTTAAGCCTCTTTGGGGGTGGCACGCATCTTGCCAAACATCCTTAAGGTAGATTGTCTCAAGTTCGAATTCGGGTTTCATTTGTGAGTTTCATATAACCTGGTAAATTCAGTTTTTATAGATGTTGGGCATATAAATTGCCTTAATGAACCTCCCCGCCCCGATGTCCATCGGGGCGGGGTATCTAAATTATTTATCTCCCCTCCCTCGATGGGAGGGGATTAAGGGGAGGGTGAAGGGTCTTAGACCCTTTTCATAATCAACCCCTCCTTTACCCCGATGGACATCGGGGCAAGCCCTCCCCCCATCCCTTCGACTTGGCTCAGGACAGGCAAGGGGGAGGGAAGTATAAGGTAACCCTGTAGCAAGCTACAGGGAATTAACAAGTTCAAGTTATAATGGAGAATCCCACCGATGTTTATTACGTCGAAAGTAGGAAGCAATGTACGAATTTGATGTAAAAGCCAAGCTTATGACCTGGAAGATCGTCTATTACGGCCCGGCGCTTTCAGGTAAAACTACAAATCTTTTAAGTCTTCACGACCGGATCTCGCCGGCAAAAAGGGGCCAGATGATGGAGGTAGATACTAAGGAAGACCGGACTCTGTTTTTCGATCTTCTTCCGGTAGCATATCAAACCCGGAGTGGAGCACGCTTGAAGATAAAATTTTTTACAGTCCCCGGCCAGGTTCAGTATAACGCCACCAGAAAAGCTGTTCTGATGCGAGCTGACGGAGTAGTTTTCATCGCCGACTCCCAGAAGGCACAGTCTTTTAACAACTCGGAAAGTTTTAAGATGCTCATGGATAACTCCCGGCAGGTGGGCCTCGATTTCGATACACTCCCGCTGGTAATCCAGTACAATAAGCGAGACCTTCCCGAGAATTCGATCGTGTCGGAAGATGAAGTCCTTAATAAATGGCGCAGTGCGGATTTACCGGTAGTCTTTTCTTCGGCCCTTCATGGACGGGGAGTAATGGAGACTTTGGAAGCAATTCTTAAAGGGGTGTACCGGAGGGTTGATCAAAAATATCAGATTAGTAATAATTTCGGTCTGGTCGAGGAAGAATTACTCAAGTATCTGATAGAAAAACAGGACGAAGGTCAGGGAGGAAATGAGGTCGCAAATTACAGATCCTACTAGTGCTCAGTAACATTAGTTTTTGCCCAATTCCCCCTCACCCTAACCCTCTCCCCGTTGGGGAGAGGGAACTTTTTACTGCTTACTACTTCCTCTCCCCTGGGGGAGAGGAATGAGGTGAGGGGGGAGTCTTGAGCGAGCAAGAATTAATGTCACAGAGCACTAGAGATACCGAAAAATTTTGATGAGCTTCGACCCCGTGGAGCAGGCTGACGATGTTGCGAGACGAACAGACAATGTTTGACCGGGAACTGACATTTGACGAAGTTTTTCGTCACAAGGAATGTTCCCGCCTCATGGAATGGCTTCGTGAACTTCTCGAGCAGGATGTGATGCTGATCGGGAGAAAAGGCGAGTCTATTTCGTTTCCACCCGACTCGGAGAATCTAAAGGAATTGCCCCAATCGGTAAAGGGCATCCTGCCCGAAAAAACGATGCGTTATCGTGGAGCAAAAGGTATTTCTTCGCTGGGCATCCCGATATCTTATGAAGGGGAAACCTTTGCGTTATTAATCGTCAGCGATCAGTTGCTGGAAGACAACCAGCCAGGTAAAAAGATCAATCTCGCCGCGAAAATAATCGAGTGGTACATTACCCAGATCCATCAGAAAAGAATGATCTCAGAGCTTCACGACCATACCGAGAAAACAAGCTACCAGGAGCTTTTAGACGAACACAAACGCGTTGTGGAATCGGAGCAAAAATACCGGAAACTATCAGAGACCCTCGAGCAAAGAGTCGAAGAGCGGAAACGGGAGCTTGAGAAGGCGCACCAGCAATTGCTGCAACAGGATAAAATGGCAAGTATCGGTCAACTCGCGGCCGGCGTCGCTCACGAAATCAATAATCCTGCCGGATTCATCCGCTCAAATCTGACTACGCTGGCGAGTTACCAGGAGAACTTGGTAGAGATTTTGAAAATCGCGCAGAAATTGCTCGGAGAACATGATGTTCCGAATCGTGACATCTTTATGGAAAAGTGTAAAGAGTGCGATCTGGATTTCATTCTCAATGATCTGCCGGTGCTTGTTAAACAATCGCTCAGCGGAACCGAAAGAATTACGAAAATAGTCAAGGGGCTTTCTCGATTCTCTCATGTTGATGAAGAAGTCACGGAAGACCTGGATATAAACGAACTATTGGAATCGACTGTCGATCTCCTCTCGAACGAGATAAAACATAAGGCGGAATTGGTTAAGGTATTTGGGGACATACCGGTTATCAAAGGCAACCCAAACCAGCTCAGCCAGGTATTCGTGAATCTGATCGTGAACGCTTTGCAGGCCATGACCCAGAAAGGCATCCTTACGATAGCAACAATATCCGATTCAGCCGGTATTGAAATCGAAATCAGCGACACCGGTGTAGGCATTGCGCCCGAAAATCTTTCGAATATCTTCAACCCCTTTTTCACCACGAAACCCGTAGGGCAAGGAACCGGCCTGGGGCTTTCCATATCCTATGAGATCATTAAAGCACATGGGGGCGACATTCGGGTGGAAAGTAAACCCTGGGAGGGAACAACTTTCCATATCACCCTTCCGATAAAAAATGAAGAGAGGGAGAAAAGGGATGAGAGCGAGACTATCTAATCTTTTTCTCGATGGGCGAGGTGGAAGCGAAGAACAGCCAACCTCGCAGAAAACTGAACCCTACACGCTTCTAATGGTTGATGACGAGGAGAACATCCTAAGCTCGCTTAAGCGGATGTTCAACCAGGAGAACTATCGCATCCTGGCCGCAACCTCCGCGGAAGAAGGGTTGAAAATATTGGAGAAGGAAGAAGTGCAGGTTGTCCTGTCCGACCATCGAATGCCCGGTATGACCGGAGCCGCCTTCCTGGGCAAGGTAAAAGAGCTATATCCCAATACGATCCGCTTAATGCTTACCGGATACGCCGATATTTCTTCAGTGATGGGGGCCATTAACACCGGGGCGGTCTATAAGTTCATCACCAAACCCTGGAATGATGAAGACCTGCGGATTACGGTCAGCCTGGCCTTTGAGCAACATGATTTGCTTTCCGAAAACAAAGAATTAAAAAAACAGGCCAAGAAGCGGCATCAGGAGATCAATAAGCTTACCCGTTACGTGGAAATCAATAGGAGCACGCTTCTCAATATCCTTATCAATAATGAACTTATTAACCAGGATCAGCGGGAGAAAATCCAGAAGGCACATCAAAAAAACAAAAAGCCTTATCCCCAGTTGCTCGATGAATTTGGCTATATCTCGTTCACCAAGATTGCCAGTTTGCTGAAGAACAAGCTCGGCATCGAGACGATTGCGCCCAAGGAGTATGATCCGCCGCGGGAATTGCTCGGGTTATTTCCCGAAGATTTTTGCCGGCGCAATTGGATTCTGCCAATGAAAATGATCGGCAAAACCCAGCTGCTCCTGGCCATGGCGGATTCGACGGATTACGCGCTGGTGGAAGACATACGCTTTATAACCGGCCTTAAAATCACGCCCGCGCTGGCTCGCTTAGAGGAATTGAAGGAAGCGCTGAATAAATCCTTCGAGAAACAAGTCGATGCTTCTCTCGGTGCGGATATAACTGAAAATCTTGTTGATCAGATGATCGAGTATGATCCCTATGAAACCATCGAAGTTGTGCTGGAAGACGAAGAAAGCGATTCGGTGGACGAAATTATTAAGGATTCCCTGATCCCGCCGGCGGTTAGATTGGTGAACTTGATATTTTGGGAAGCGCTTAAGGCGCGGGCTTCCGACATTCATATCGAGAAAAGAACGAAAAATCTGCTTGTTCGATTCCGAATTGATGGGCTTTTGGAAAACCGAATCAGTATACCCGACAATTTACACCAGGCGTTGGTCTCCCGGCTCAAGATTATGGCCGATCTGGACATCGCCGAACGGAGACGGCCCCAGGACGGAAGAATAACTATTAAGGCCCGTAGTCAGATAATGGATGTCAGAATTTCTGTTCTTCCAACCATCGCGGGCGAAAAAGTTGTTATGCGCCTTCTGGAGCGAAACAGCGATGTCATCGAGTTGAAAGAGCTCGGCGTTGATGATGAGTATGTTGAAAAGCTGAGATACCTGGTTCACAAGCCCCAGGGTATGATTCTTACGACCGGGCCCACAAGCGCCGGGAAAACCACCACGCTCTATGCCCTCCTGCACGACCATTCAAATCCAAATCTGAATTATATCACTATTGAGGATCCGGTTGAGTATTTTCTGGAATATGCCGGGCAGGTCCTGGTAAAAAATAAAATTGGACTGAACTTTTCGACAATCCTGCGCTCAATCCTTCGCCAGGACCCCAATGTGATCCTCCTCGGTGAAATTCGGGATTTTGAAACTGCTGAGGTTGCATTCCATGCTGCCCTGACGGGACATCTGGTTCTTTCTTCGGTCCATACCAACAGCACCGTCGCCACAATCGCCAGATTGCTCGATCTCGGCGTAAAACCATACATAATATCTTCGGCACTGGAAGGAATAATCGCCCAGAGGCTGGTTCGTAGGCTCTGCCCGCATTGCCAGGCTGAATCGGAAACTGACCTAAAGGCATTGAAGCTTCTCGGGAATCCCGAAGTCGTAAGATCCTTCGAAAGCAAAGGCTGCGGTAGCTGTAATAATACCGGATTCAGCGGTAGAGTTGGCATCTTTGAAATATTAGTTCCAGACCAGGAGATGAAAAAACTTATTGCCAAGAGTTTCATGGAAGATGAATTCCTCCGTTTAGCGAAGTTAAATGGAATGAAAACACTTCTGGAAGGGGGCATCGATAAAGTCAATCAGGGGATTACATCTTTGGGCGAGATCCTGCGGATTCTTGGTCCTCAGGAGATAAACCAGCTCTCATGTCCGTCCTGCGAAGCGCCGATTAAGCAGTGGACAAACTTTTGCTCGTCCTGCGGCGCGAAGGTTAAGTCGACCTGTCCGGATTGCGGAGCAAGAACCGAGCATAGCTGGGAATTCTGCTCCGATTGCGGGAATCAGTTGCATTTAAAGCAACGAAAGATCGTGCCTGGTACTCGAAAAGATTCTTCCCGGATCGTAAATAAGCATTTAGTAGATGAAAATGACCCAAGGGATGAGGAATCACACGAATGCAGGGAGCCGGAAAAGCGTCTCAACGATTCGATGGAAGAGAAGGCTTCCGAAGGGAGAAGCAAAGAAGAAAAAGAAACACACTCGACAACCGCTTCTGAAATAGTGGAAGAAGAAGAATTAGACCTCGATACCTAATCATTGATTTAGCCTGCTTTCGACTTGATTTGACAGTCCCTCCTAACTATCAAGAACCTCGCGCATCTTTGCCAATTGTAATACAAACTCTAAATCGTAAACTCTAAACCCTAACCCCTGATTAAATCAGGGGCTAAATATAAATATCTAATGTTCAAAACAATCCCTTCGACAGGCTTGTCCTGAGTTTATCGAAGGGCTCAGGACAGGAAACGGGGTATTCTGACATATTTTCATAAATTCATAATTCGGCACAGTAAACTTAACTGGGTCTGATTTACTATCAAAGTAATTGATATTTATATATAATCCCAAATAATGTGTGAATGTAGGGATTCAAAGGCGGGTCGGATAAATCCGACCCCTACGAAGA
>SDBT01003823.1_pt1 | contig 25892 bp, 15 predicted proteins | sample 2277101 | NCBI WGS metagenome assembly SDBT01 (sample SAMN10404973, study PRJNA504765) | marine sediment metagenome | isolation source: marine sediment core GS10_PC15, 103 cmbsf | place: Arctic Ocean: Southern Knipovich Ridge | collected 2010 | reverse complement strand
ACGATCATGTTATCGGCGTCAATTAGTTGATTCGTGATCAGACTATTAATCGGGTAGAAGGGTGAGAAGTTTGTCGGTGTGACGTGCCGGAATCCTCCCTGAGGATCTGTATTCGTCTCCACTCTAAAGTTATACCTATTAAATTTCAGTTCTGAAAACATGATATACCGGTTCGCTGTCAAAGCCGTGACAATATTTTCACTAAACCAATCATCGAATTTAAAATTATCGACGGCTTTAATCCTTACCTGCGGAAATTGTTCAGCATCGGAGAAGAACCGATCTGGTATTGTTCTGTCACCGGTATAATACAGCCAGAGCCCATATTCGCCCAATGCCGAAAGCCAGGTGGTGTTAAAGCCCTTCAATGCTGAAGCTATGGCCGGTATGGGTGAATCCAATTTTATATTATCCCAGATCATTTTCACGATTTCAGCACCATGTTTTGCCTGGAGCATCTGAAGATAAAGGCTGTTCGCATATGGATAAAATCCACTAAAATTATCAAATTGGGTATTTGATACGTAATTAAAAAAATCATCCAGATAATTCAAGTAATCGTTAATATCCGGATAGATAACTTCCTCCATCCAGGTAGAAGTCATCTCATAAAAATATAAATCATCCCATCTCACATTATATCCAAGTTGGATGGCATGATGAAATTCATGGGCCGCCGTTACACGCAAACCATCCAATCCTTCAGTGTCATAACCTATAAAATCATTGTCGACTTCGATATAACTCGTATAATTTTCCCCCGGGAGAGAGGGAATGTCTATATAGCTTGGTGTGGTTATACCATAATATTTGTGTGGATAATAACTATCTATCATAGAGGTAAAATAAATATGATAGGGAATTGCTGGATTACCATCTTGTGCTGGTGGAGCCATATAGCCCATTTGTGAAACTTGAATTTCTCGCACTGATTCAAAAATAGACGCTGCCGAATCGATATAATCAGGGTAACCATTACTATCTATATCCTCTGGTGGTACAGCATGAACACCGCTCTCATCATAGTGCAGCATAAAATAACCAGAAGGCGTTAAATAGGATCTCTCTCTTACCGGTTCTGCCTTTGTTACTTTTAAATAACTTTGTAATAATTCGTCATCGATCTGGTGTTTATGTTCATGAATTATCAGTTCAGACCGGAATCCACATTTATTATCATCAACAAGTTGTTGATTATTCATTTCAACCCTAATTAAATTTTCCAGAGCAGCACGATCATTGATCTGAAAAGCAAAAGAATTTATTAAAAGGAAAAAAAATAATAGTATGGTTTTCATTTTTTATCTCTAAATGACAATGTCAAAGGTACTCCGATAAATCCAAATTTTTCCCGCAGACGATTTTCTAAAAACCGTTTATAATGAGTTACAATGAGATCGGGATAGCTGCAATAAAAAGCAAATACAGGCGGATTGGATTTTACCTGTGTGATATATTTTATCTTGATTTCTTTACCTCTGGTCGCAGGTGGTGTGGTTTTAGCAAGAATCGGTTCAAAAAAGTTATTCAGTTCTGATGTTGGAATTCGTTTTATTTTCTCATTATATACAGTTGTTGCCAGATCTATGGCTTTAAATAAGCGCTTTTTCTCCAATACAGACGTAAATATTAAAGGGATATAGCGGAGATCACCAAATTTATCGAGAATATCTTTCTCGACCTGTTTCATCGTTCGATGATCCTTTTCTACCAGATCCCATTTATTTATTACGCAGACAATCCCTTTCCGTTCCTCGGAAGCTTCCAGCAAAATCTGGACATCTTGCTTTGTTACACCTTTATCAGCCTCGACCATGTACAGCACGATATCGCATCGCTTAATGCTCCTGTAAGTTCTCAGATTGCTGTAGAACAAAATATTCTCTTTAATTTTACTTCTTTTTTTCAGACCGGCAGTATCGATAATCAGATAATCACTCTTTTGATAGCGGAAACGGGCATCTATCGAATCCCGGGTCGTACCGGGCATTGCAGTTACAATTTGACGTTCCCGTTTCAATAGCGTATTAACCAGGGATGATTTACCAACATTTTCCTTTCCGATAATAGCGAGCTTAATGGCATCACCCTCATCTTCTATAACCGGACTTTTTGCTAATTTTTCGATGACAATATCAAGAAAATCACCCGTCTGCCTGCCAATCATCGCTGAGACAGGGACCGGCTCTCCTAATCCAAGTTTGTAGAACTGCCCCACCTCTAACTCATCCTTATACGCATCAACTTTATTTACCGTACATATAATTTCACGATTAGATTTTTGTAAGATTCTGGCAAGGTCTAAATCTGTAGAGGTGATCCCTGTATTTGCATCGACCAGAAAAACAATTACATCAGATTCTTCTATGGCTATTTCAACCTGCTCACGTACGGCTTTTTCGATAATATCTTCAGATTTTGGCAGATATCCTCCTGTGTCGACGAGAAGAAATCCCTGCCCACACCATTCCGCCTCTCCAAAATTGCGATCACGCGTTACACCCGGCTGATCATCAACAATTGCCTGGCGACGCCCGATGATACGATTAAACAGGGTCGATTTTCCCACATTCGGCCTTCCGACGATGGTCACTACCGGGATACTCATGATGACTTCCTTATCTTCATTATGACATCAGCTATTTCAGCCGGCGTTTCTTTATAGACATATACAGGCACTCCTAAGGCATCCTGCAAGCGGTCAACAGACCAGTCATCCAACAACAAATCATCATGATTCAGGACTCTTGGTGGCAAAAAAACATAATCTCCTAAATCCTTGTTTATTAATTGGTTATAAATATCTTCTCCGACCAGTAAACCGGAAACCTGAATATCATGTCCATAGAAATCATTTTTAACAGGCTGCAGGTTAATTTCCAGGTTTTTTATCAAACGTAATTTTGTCAGGACGTATTGATCGAGTATTTCAGCCGCCAGAGTACCGGTGACCCAGGTAATTTTAAATCTTTTATCCAGTTCTTCCGGCAAAGTCTGAGAATCTTCCTCAAACTTATCGATCATATATCGAAATTCACCAACACCATTCTCTATTTGATAAAAATCATCGTAATAGTCTGCTTCGGGTACTCTCTCGCCTGCTTTTATAAAGAACTCATCTGAAAGATAGATATAGGAATTGCCCAGTTCACTTTTTAAGCGTTGCCGAAATTTATTTGTATAGAGAATCATTTCCTCTAATTCTGACTTTTTATGCAAACGTAACTGGAACAGGTTAGTGCGGTGACGGGTCAATCCCACCGGAACAATCGCAATCGATTTTACCCCCGGGTAAAATTTTTTCAGATCATTAACTGTGCGGTCAAAAATTTCGCCGTCGTTGATACCCGGACATAATACAATCTGGGCATGCAATTCAATTCCGCCCCTAACAAGGAAATCGATCTTTTCCAGAAGATGATCTTCCCGTTTTATTCCCAACAGGAGTTTCCTTGTTTTTTCTTCCGTAGCATGAACAGATATGTACAGGGGTGATAATTTTTGCTCAACTATCCGATCGAGTTCCTTTTGTTTCAGGGTTGTCAGGGTAACATAATGCCCGTAGAGAAATGAGAAGCGATAGTCCTCATCTTTGAAATACATTGCCCGGCGCATACCCCGGGGATTCTGATAGACAAAACAGAATACACAATTATTCCCACAGGCTTTCATTTTCATTGCTTCAAGATCAATACCAATATCTTCATGATACGCTTTTTCGATTTCATAATGGAACTGTTCTGTCCCACGTTGAAGTAGCAATTCAATCTTTTCTTCCGCGCTATAGAATCTGAAATCGATTTGATCATTAACAGCTTGGTTATTTACCTTTAGAAGCTTATCCTCAGGCTGGATGCCAAGTTCCTCGGCAATACTTCCCGGACTTACATTTATAATATTAAGCATTTTTATCTATTTACTATTTTCAATTATTAGTTTGGTCAATTCATATAATCTCTTACTAAGTTGCCAACTTCCCCATTATCCCCCTCCTGTCATCCTGAGTCCTGCCTATGCGGGGAAGGAAAGGAGGGGGATGGTGGAGGTGATTAAAATTTATCCTTGCCTAAAGCAAACAACCCGAGTTCAGGTGTAAAGACGTCCCGGCGGGACGTCTTTACTAACCAATATAATAGATTGACCATTCTTCTAAAACCTTAAACTTCTCTATATTATTCTGGTTTCATCAGAATATTTTTTTTCTAATCTTTAATGAACCCTGTATAACTATATGAAATTTAATGCTTTAGATAGATATATTCAAGGAAGGATTAATAAATCAACTGATCATAACGCATTATTATCAGTTGATCAGGGAGCCGTTTATGCTAAGACAGCCGAAAACTTTGTTATTTTCGCCAGGCGCCACGCCTGCCGGCGGGCAAGGATCGCCTAGGGAGATTAGAAAAGTTTTGATGTCATCCAGAAGGGACCTTCCAACTTGCTGGTACGATTTCGACAAGCAGGAAGATTCCTACCGACAGAATAGAAAATACCATTTGTTTGTATCCCGCAGGTGCGGGAGTGTTATAAATCAAATTAATAATTTTTTTAAAAAAAAGGGTTATGATAATTATTTAAATGCCCCAAAGGGGCAATAGCAAAAGCATAGGCAACGCCCTATGAATAAAAATCATATCAGATATTAGCCCCGGTAAAGGGTGAAAGCAAAAGAACAATTATGCCACAGTCATTATCAAAGATAGATGTACATATAATATTTAGTGCCAAAAACCGATTTAACCTTATAGATGAACGCTATATATGGGATTAGGCTTACGCCCCTTCAGGGCTTGGATTTTTATTATTCCAGATTCACAGGGCGTTGCCCTGTGTTACTGCTTATGCCCTTTCAGGGCAATGGACAATAAAATAATACGATAGTATAGAAGGTAAATAACGGACGCAGAGACCGCAGAGATTTTTTTCTGCTTTCTGCTTTCTTTAATCTTTTTGTTTGCAGCCAAGGGCTGCGGTATGAATAGATCAGCTTAAATTATTTTATAAGCGCATCCCGTTCTTTATTCCAGCGTACCCAGTCAAGTTTCGCATCTTCTTCAAAACTAAAATCCGATTTCGCATAGGAACCATCGGGGCGTACAACGATTTGTTGTTGTGCTTTTATAATTTCGAACCATGCTTTCATGCTAACCTGTGTAGGTCCGGCTATCTGTGTGGGAGCCTGGACCTGGCGCGGCGGACCGGGAACCTTGCCCATTCCTTGTTGTACTCCACCGGCAGAAGCTGGTTTTACATCTACCTGTCCCTCATAAACGAGTACCTGGGTTGAAGAATCGGCCCCGGCATTCATGCGATATACGGTCCCTCTAACCGCAACAACGGCAGCCGGAGATTTTAAACGCCATGAATCTTTACCACGAATGAGTTTTTTCAAATTCGCCCATAGTTTTCCGATAGATAGTTTTGACTCGACTTCTTTTTTATCCTCAGTGATAATGGCTCTTTCCACGGTATAAATTGATTGTTCATCTATCCTGATGATACTACCATCATTATAAGTCAGTTCACAACGTGATTGTTTTTTTGTCTCGAATTTGTCACCGTTCATTACAGGCATGTTGAATGTTACCTTTCTGAACCTTGTCTCACCTTTACCGAGTACCTGTACATTACCCAAAGGGAAACTGACTTTTCCAACTGAGGTTTGCTCCGGTGTAAAAGAGCAAACCATCACAGTAACGATCAGCAGAACAAAATAACTCGATATTTTCTTTCTCATAGTCTATCCTATCTATCGAAATTTCTTTCGAATTATCCTTTACTTTTAACAATACTCTCATTGACAGATTTTTATTTGCTCAAAAGAGTTTCTTATTTAAACGCTGAGACCGCCGAGATCGCAGAGTTTTTTCTTCTTTTAAAAATAATGTTTTTCTTTGCGCACTTTGCGCTCTCTGCGTTATGATAAATCTATAGTTAGAGACGAATTCTATGTTTTAAAGTGTAAAATTTAGCATCTGTCTATAAACTCTGTGTCTGATTCAGAAACTACTTAATTCTTACCAGATCACCAGCCTGAAATCCCGTACCACTTTTTACGAGCGCCTTACCCGCTTTTCCTTCACCGATATCCGCTGTGTATTGTATGGTGCCAATCTTTGTTTCTTCAGATCCAAGGGATATACCCGTATCTGGATCAATGAGTTCTTCGCCTGGTCGATATACGGCAAACTCCATTCCTGGCTGAACACCACCTTTCGACCCCGGTTTCATGTAGATGGTAGTACCGCTCGCCTTAATAATTTTACCTTCCCAGGGCAGCCCCTGCATATCTTCTACAATATATTCGACACATTCATTTATTGCCTCCCGGGATGCGATGCCTAATTGTGTATTATCCCAGGAACTGGAATTATGAAAATCGATGTCCTCTATCCCAACGTTATCAAGACCGGTGGAACTGTCTTCGCCTTCGGCACTTTTTGCCATAGTAATTTCACCGGTATTGACATTAACAATCCGTAAATCAACAGTCACCCTGGCCGTAGTAGTGGAGACACCAAGATTAAAACCGCCAAAACCGCCACCTACTTTATTCTTTTTGCTCCCAAACTCTGTGACACTGCCGGTAATCATCCGTTGAATTCCGAGAAGCTGACCCACTTTAGCAGCAGACTGTGGAGTTACCAGGCCACTTTGTCCCAATCCCTGCTCTTTTAAAATTTCATCAAGTTCCGCGCGTTCAATCACAATAAATTTTCCGCTTTCAACCAGGCTTGTAACCAGCATATCTGATACACCACGACCGACATGATGACCATATCCGGCCTTGTCTTCAAAATTAATAACAGCAATTCTCTTTTTTAAACTTGTAAGATCTTGCGCCATAACCTGAAAACAGAGAAAAGAAATCAAAATCCACGAATAAATAATAATAATTTTTTTCATCATAAATCTCCTATATGATTTGTTTATCATAACACAGAGACCACAGCTGTAATTATGTATTTTTATTGTAAATATCTATCCTAAAATAATCATCACCACGAGGCCCACGAAGGACACGAAGGTACAATTATTATATCTAAATACATTGGAAATTTTCGATAAGTAACGACGCGATTAATCGCGTCGCTAAGTCACCATTTGACAAAAAAGTATTTGAAATCAAAATATAATCCTTCGCGCTCTTCGTGAACTTCGTGGTGAATAATTCAGGGTATTTAATCATATTTTTTAAAATAAACAGCCGCAGGCTGTCGCTCACCTGAAAGAGTGAGCCCTAGGTTCTGTGGCCAATGATCAAAGGCTAAATGATTAGTTTTCCCCCGGCTGAACAATTTTAACAGAAATTTTATTCTGGGATAGTGCCGTAACCTGTAGTTTCATGCCCTCAATTTCCTTTGCATCCAATTCCGAGGCCATTTGCTCAGCAGTACCTTTAATATCAATATCAAAATGTGCAGAGCCACCGGCAAAGCTGCGCTGATTTACAGATTGAATACCCCGTATATAGTATTTAAGGCTGTTTTTAAAGATACTCAACTGACTAAAACTGGCAATATTTGTCACCTGTAATTGCACCTGGGCACTGGAATAAACATCCTTTTGCCAGGCTATTACAATCTTGTCCTTCAGTTCTATGGCTGCTTTTTTAGCTGCCTTTTGTAATGCCTGTGTTCCACCGGTAATTTCATCAATATGAGCAGCGCGATCATATGCAGAGGCCACTGCTACAATAGTTGCATCATCGGACCGGATCACCCGTAAATTTATATTGGCCTGACATGATTTGAAACCGGCATTCCGCACAACATCCGAGCCACCGGAGGCAACTTTTGCAACCGCAGTACCGGTGATAATAATCTCTGCACCCAAACGTAAGGCAATGTTGGCAGCCGCACCGGTATCGCCATTTAGCGCCGAACTAACAACATCATTTGCAATTACCACCCTGGATTGGGCGGGATCTACAAAAGGAAATCCAAAATTCATCAATTCATTCATCACCGCTATTTCGGTGGTGTTCATATCCATCCCAAACTGATAGTAATGTTCACCAATGTTTCTTTCATCTATCATAACCATGGTTCTGGGTTTACCCTTGCGGCTTAATAAAACACCAATAGCTTCCAGATCCGATTTCAGATCAGATAACTTTACAGTGGCCTTAATTGTAATTTCTATCGCATTATCTAATTGCTTGCTGGTAGAGATGATATCATACTTCTGAACGTATCCCTGAGTGCGCGTGTATATCTGATCCTCTACGGTTTGATAATTTTCTACAAGAACCTCTGACTCAACCATCATACCTACGACCTGTTCAACAGCATTGCGTAAAGCGGCAGTAATGGCATCCTCCCGCGCTTTCACCTCGTCGCCTGCAAGGATGGCTCCAAGACCCTTAGCAACGACCTCCTTTGCCTCTGAGGATGTCTGGTAGATATCCTGAGCCCAGACAGCCATGGATAGAAACAGTATTGCCGCAATCAATATCTTTTTCATAATAATTTCCTATTACTGATAAATTGAATTGAATATTGAAGATTCAAATTTGAAAATTAACCTGATCTATTCATAACGCAGCGATGCTGCAATCAAAAAAAAGAAGTCCACGAATTTCACGAATTAATTTTACAATTTGATCAATGTAACGACGCGATTAATCGCGTCGCTACTTCTCTGTGTCATCCTGCAAGGATCTTCCTTCTTGTCGGATTTAACCTGCAAGATGGAAGATTCCTATGGAATGACACTATATTTTTGCCTGCTTTTTTTACCTTTTACCCTAAAATTTAGCCTTCATGTTTCTAATAATATTTAAGGCCTCAGCACCTGAAACCGGTCCCAGAGGACGAAACGTACCATCATCAAAGCCAGGCATGATACCGCGTGAAGAAACAAGCATTACAGCATTGAATATTGGTGATGTGTTTAAAACATCTGCAAAGGTTGATTTGCTTCCAAAATACTCGGTTTCCAATCCCCTGTCATCGTAAGCCTTTGCTAAAAATTGCTGGATCAATACGGCAAACTCGGCGCGGTTTACTTTTTTATCAGGCTGAAAGCTACCATCAGGATATTTTTCTATAATACCCGTGGCCAGAGCTTCCTCAATAAAGGATCTGGCCCAGTAATTATCCGGTACATCGGTCGCAATGGCCTCAGGGCCTGCTTTTTGGTCATCCTTCTTGCCCATGGTACCACCATCCGGAGATTTAAATCCGATGGCATCCTGACGTTTTGATTTACGAAAAATTTTCTCTAATGGAAGTTCGGTAACAAATAATACCGCTACATCGGCTCTGCTAACCTCTTTTTGTTTGGCAATTTTTTTCAACTCCGGACTCTGACCGGCCACGGCGGCCTGGTATTTGGCTAATTCTATTATCGCCGCGCTTGCCTTAACATTTGTATTATCAATATCCAGAATCTTTTGAAATGTGGTCTGGGCATTAATATATTGGCCCCAATCCTTATAGGCCACCCCCATATGATAAAATCCATCCATACGTACGTTTTTTTTATTAAATTTTGATTTTGAATCATCGATTTCATCAAGAGCATCTTCATATTCATCGATAGCATCCTCATACTCATCCCTGGCAGCATACAGCCTGCCCATGGCAATCATTGCCGGAACCCAATCGCCGTCTTCACTTAGAGATTTATCAATATTCTCTTCAGCCGCTTCATAGTTTTTTTGTTCAATATCGACAATTGCGATACCCTCGTAGGCCGGTGCAAAACTGGCTTTGAGGCTTTTCGCTTCATTAAATTCTCTGAGTGCATTCGTCAGATCATCTTTTTCGAGATATTTCTTTCCCTGACTATAATGATATTCCGGTGTATCTAACACCGATTCTGCATCTCTCTCTTTCGGACCTCCACAACTGTTTAAGAAAATTATCCCGCTAATTATACTTAGTATCATTAATGTTCTGTACATGGAACGACCCTCCATAGTTTATTTCTCTTTTTAATATTATCTTAATAGACGGAAAAGATTCTCGATTCTGGGTACTGGGTACTGGGTACTGGGTACTGGGTACTGGGTACTGGGTACTGGGTACTGGGTACTGGGTATAAAAGTTGTGTCTGCTTTCATATCATGTCAAGTACTTTTTCAAATAAATTGCAGCTCCGATAATCAAGTATCAAGAATCCAGCATCCAGATTATAGCAACGAGCGCCGAGTGCCAAGAACCGAGGAACCAGAACCCAGGAGCGAGCATCGAGTATCCAGCATCGAGATTACTCCAGAATAAACATCACTTTACACTGTTCCATAAAGTTTAAGTTTTTCGCCGCAGCCAGAACACGCTGCGCATCTGAATTACTAATTACAATATCGGTACGGTTTGCACCACTGGCCTTTAAACCTTTGACAACCATCGGATTGTCCTTTACACGTTCATCGGTCCTGGCCCTGTTAATATCCTTCTCATACCCTACCACGCCAATCTGGACAGCATAATCGCGACTTACATACCCGCTACCATATACTTCATTACCTTGTTCATCAATAATTCTGGGCGCCATGGCCGGTCTTAATCCCGAACCTCTGGCATCAATGATCAATCCAGTGAATACGCCGGACTGCTGAGGAAGGAATGAAGGATCAATGGGGAAATTCTGGCCGGGCATCATTGGTCCGGACACCTGATGTGGCATTAAAGCATCATATAATACACCACTGAGTGGTATTTCTACATCTACCTCAACATCACCCGTACTCATATAGCGTGTATCAACAATCTTAAAATTACGCACGACACCTGAGACCTGGGTATTGATAACATCACTGGCGATCATGGCATTTTCAACGGTGGTTTCTGAATTAATTGCCATCCCCTTTACTGTTTCCAAAAGATTGCGTAATGCAACTCTCTTGGCGGCTTCAATGGCACCGGCCCGTTGTGCGGCCAGAGGCATTTTGGGATTTGGCGCTCCAATACCTGTAGACCGAATGATCTGATCCTGCCAATTTATGGCCCCTGCCGTGCCTACCTGCTGATAGACTTGTGCATTGATTGCAATTGCAAAGATAAAAACAGCTACAAAAATACTAAAAATCGATTTCATACCGGCCTCCATTAAAATTAGGAATGATGATTAAATAATGCCGTTTTCCTGCTTAATTAAATGATGGATGGGCTAATAGTCTGTGACTATCATCACCAGATTGAATTATTTTCTCCACAATGTGATCCGTATCTCACCCGGGCTGTGATTTTGAACAAATTAATGTTAATCTGGTTATTCATCTCTCAACAACGTAATGATTTTTATCCACAGATTTGTCCACGAATTATCACGAATTTATTCGAATTACACGAATTAATTTTAAATCTTAAAATATGAACCATGATAATTCATCTCTCCATGCAACGGTGCAACGTTTGATTACACAAATCAACACGAGTTATTTAGCCACGGATTGGCACAGATTTAGGTAAATATTAATATTATTTTAGATTTAATCCATACAAATTAGTGTAACTGTTGACAGAAATAAATAAATATATAAAAATTCTCTGCGGCTCTGTGTCTCTGCGAGAGATATTTTTTTTCTCGGTGGACTCGGTGTTCTCCGTGGTTAATTATTTTTATTGTTTGCATCCCTGTGATGCGTTATGTATAAAAAAACGCAGCATTGAGCGGGAGACGGGAGTTGAACCCGCGACATTCAGCTTGGGAAGCTGACATTCTACCACTGAATTACTCCCGCAATTAGACCTTAATCATCGGACCTTTTTTTGTGAAATCTACTATAATCAGAAAAATATAGAAGCAGGGTACATTAATGTCAAGCAAAAAGATTTATCTTATTGATCAGATGGTTTTCCGGCCTGTTCAGAACCAGTATTAATAATTCTCTCTGTTTGTGCGATTGCCTCTGTTGCGAGTTGACTGTACTTATGAGATGGATCTAATTCAAGGCTCCGCTTGAAATTTTCCAGGGCTCTGGCATAATCCTTTTCATAATTATAATAAATTTGTCCCAAGATGTAATATAAGAGGGGTTGATCCGCATTCCTGGAAAGTGACATCCGGTAATTATTAAGGGCAGACTCAAAATCCCTTTTTCCGGTGTAAATGTCACCCAGTCGTCTATAAGCATTATAATCATTAGAATCGTAATGTGCTGTATAACGATAGAAATCAATGGCTTCATCTTCTCTCTTCAGGGTCTGTAGTAAAACTGCCAGTGCAGAGCTGGCTTTTGTATTATTATGGTTGACTGCGATAGATTTTTTAAAGGCTGTTACCGCTCCATCCATTTTTTTTGCCTCGGTCAGTTTCCAGGCAATATTTTCCAACAGGTAAGAAACCAGCAGGGTATCCACGTCTTTTAGTGCTGCCTCAGAGAACGATGTATCTGCCGCTCCATATTTTTGGGTATATTCCTGTAATCTTCCATTTATAAGCAAGGTTCTGGTGGTATAATAGGTGTCAAAGTGTGATTTCAAGCCGCCTTCCAGCCAGATTTGCCCGGAGATAGGTTTCCGTAAGGTATTCAGATAACTTAAATTGTGAATACTTTTCCCAAACACCCATCGGTGTTTGGGAGACTGGTATTCGATTATCGGATGATCCCGCGTATTCAGCGGCACGGAATGGAGGCTCCATTTCAATGCTTTTCCTGTGTTAATAAAGTAAGATAAAAAGGAATAGGGATCGTCCTTCCCATAGAATTCATTTGTGAAGGGTAATTTTTTAAGATTTTGTGCAATATTATTAAAATTTACTTTAAATCCATTTTCTGAACCCATCAACATAAGTTTTTGATAAATGGTTTGGTCCTGCCCCAAATACAGCTGCATGTCCGGGAATACATGATAAAATGTGGCAAGGATTGTTTTCAGATCTTTTGTAGCCAGTTGATCCAGGAGAATCCATTGAACAAATAATCCCTTATTTTTTAAACCCGATCTGCAGCTGCGATAAAATTCCCGTGAAAATAGATCTCCCGCGCCGGCATCATCAGGATGCACGATATCGCACAAAATAAGATCGAATTTATTGCGGGTCAGGTTGAGATAATTTATACCATCGGCTTCAATAAAGGAAACTTTTTGCTCATTTTTGAGGATGCCCCCGTTTATGGTTTCAAACTGATCAGCAGCTTCCACCAGAGATCCGATCAGATCCACACAGGTAACATGCTCCACCGGTCCTTCTGCCAGGGCATTGAGTGTTACACCCGTACCAAGCCCAATCAGGAGGACAGAATCCGGACTCTGGTGGAAAACAAGTGGAACCTGACCGGTCCATCGTTCGGTTTGTGCGACACGGGTTCCGCCCTGTTGTTTTTCATTTATATACAGGGATCTGTCACCATTTTTATTCTGTAATACTTTTACTTCAGCACTAATATCTTCACGGGCATAGAGTACCTTCATCCCTGTCTGAAGGGGACGAAAATCACCACCATTGGTAATAATGGCAAATAACAGACCGGCAAATATGACCGGCATAAATAAATGCTCCGGACGACTCTTTTTAAATGGAATATATTTTACCAGGATAGCGACAACGATTCCAAAGGAGATGAGACTGATGATCACAATTGATTGTATCACACCAAATTGAGGGATGAGTATAAATCCTGCTATCAAAGAGCCAAATATCGCACCGACAGTATTATAGGCATAAACCTCCCCAATATCATTACCCAGTTTTTTTACGGATTTCGTATAAATCGAGCAGACTAAAGGAAAGGCTGCACCCATCAGAAAAGTCGGTAGAATTAATACCAAAAAGGTGATACTGAAATTTAGAAGCAATTCAATTTGCCAGGTCATCGCCTTGTCCATTACCGACTCGATATATAATTTCTGGGGAAGAATGCGTAACATTGGTATGGAAAGGAGGGCCATTATGGCAATACCGAATTCAATTCTGTAAAAAATCTTGATGGGATATTTTATATTTTTTTTCCAGCTAAAAAATAAACTCCCCGCACTTAGGCCTACAAGAAATATGACTAACACCGTTGAGAAACTATAGGTAGAGGATAAAAACACAATTGCCAGCTCTCTTGTCCACAGGACTTCCAGAGCTAAAGATGTAAAACCGGCCAGGCCGTAAATTATCAAAATAAAACTGATTTTGTGTTGAGTGATTTCTTTCCCGTTTTCAACGTTTTGAGAAGATTCCCGGCCGGCCAGAACAAAAGATACCATGGCCAGGATCAAATTAACCATAACCATGATATAAACGGTATTGGTAATTCCAAACCACTCCAGAAAGAAAAAGCCGGTCAATAGAGCACCAATCACGGCACCAAACGTATTTACAGCATATAAAATACCTGTATGTTGCCGGACTGTTCGTAAATCCCGTATATAATATTTTGATATTACCGGAAAGGTGCCACCGATCAGGGCTGTGGGTATTATTAATAACAAGAAGGCATAGAAAATACGCCCCAATGAAATGGTTGAGTACTGAATGTCAAAGAATATAAACAATTCAGTGTAGATATCATTTAAGGAGGAAAAAAATATGATAAACAAAATCGCGTAAATACCAATACCAAGCTCCAGATAAGCATAGAGTCTCAGGGGTGATTTAACGCGATCGGCAAGGCGGCCCAGGGTTAGACTGCCAATGGCCAGCCCGGCCATAAAAGCTGCCACAACCGTACTTACCGCATAAATGGTATGCCCGAATATTTGAGATAATAGTTTTACCCAGATGACCTGGTAGGCAAGACCAGCAATACCGGAAAAGAAAAAGATGATTAACAAATAAATATGTAGGTGATTATTATTTTTTTCTGTTTCCATAATTATTTTGGTTCTATATCATTTTTCGTGGGTAATACCAGTAAATAAAAATGAATTTGCCACTGATTTTCACCGCGCCATAGGCGGGCAGGCAGATGTACACGGATTTAATAAACAAATCGTTTGAACTCAACTCTTTCATTTCCGAAATTTATAAGTAGCCCGACTTTCATTTCAGTGGCTTTTAATTCATTAAGTAATTGCGGTTCATCTTTAGAATTGTATTTTTTCGCTACTTTAAGTTTAACAATAATTTTATTATCTACTAATAAGTCTGCTGCATAATCACCGACAATAACACCCTTAAACTTAACTTTTATTGCCGGCTCTAATTCTGCTGAATAGCCTCGTTGTCGTAACTCAACCTGCATGGCCCGTTGATACACTTTTTCTAAAAAGCCATACCCTAGTATATTATAAACTTCAAAAGCAGAGCCTATAATAGCTTTTGTTATCTCTTCATATTTTAAATTCATTATATCTGTGTTTCATCAGTGTTAATCTGTGGCTAAACTATTTTCTCTTTAATCCACCCACATTATTCGACATACAGCCAATATCTTTAAGCATGGAGGCTTGCTAATTCACACTAAAGATTAATTTTCTTAAATCGACTATTTCGTATATAAATTTTTTGAATTTAAGTAAATTACTGTTTTTATACAAATTGTATCGGTTTGTGATGGTAAGATAATAATGAATGTTACAAAATAGTAGTGGCCGTTCGCGAACGGCCACTACGTATCGCAGGTTGAATTGCCATCATATATTATATAACCAATATGGTTTTTTCAGAGTCGTCGCGTAATTAAATATCCCGTTTATTGACGGACGTCTCCAATAAACATTATTCTGAATAATCCGCATAAATTCTATTTCACGTAAAAAAAAAGGCCGTCAAATTGACGGCCTTTCTCTTAATCCTTATGAATTACAATCCAAACTCTTCTTTAAGGACTTTTTGAATCAGATCCTTATATTCCTGAGTTGGTGAAAAATACAACGGCAAGCCAATTACAACCACCTTACCCTGCGTACCTCCCTCAGGTTCATATATATAGCTGACGATCGTCCCATCAGCATCTACATTTATTACCTTTATATTCGAGGCAAGATATGAGTAGATAAATGCAGCTTCCTCATTGGGATCTACTTTACCAATATCGACACTAATATTAGGATAGCCGTTCATGCCCGTCATTGGTTCAGCACCGGAATAACTGGTACCCCAATACTCCCAGGGATCCGTGTAGGTTGTATCAAATGTAATGATTTTAGCGGGAATTTCAAGACCGGTATCCGGATCGGTTATTAACGTATCAGTTGTATCAGACGTTACCGTCATGAGCTGCTCTGTCATGATACCCTGATAAACAGCTTCCCAGTCACCTTCTGCCGGCGGGTTTGAATTCTGAATCATATCCTGGAATTCATTACCAATCAGGACCAGATTTCCACCATTATCTATAAACTCAGCAAGTACTGATGGTGCAAAATCTGCGTCACCAGTTGCATACCAAAGTTCAAACGGTCCCCATGTAAGATTTGCATCCCAGATAACAGTCTCAACAGCACTACTGGGATCATTAAGAATGGTCCTCAATAAAGGTATAGTGGAACCATCTCCAGTTAAATTAGCCATAATATCGAATTCATTCCAGGCAAAACCGTCAAGTTGGATGACCTTCTCCTGATATTCCGTAAATTCTGCCGGAATGCTACCTAAGTAATTATCATCGATCCATAAGACATTCGCCGGAATAACGGTGAAACTGGTAGAATCTGAAGCTGACGTCAGCGCATTATTCCATGCTGTTACCATAAAGGTATACTCACCCTGCTCCAATGATTCATAGGTAATCGTTTTTACATACGTTTCTTCATCCGTACCTCCTATCAAAGTGGTATCGAGAAGAAGTTTGAACGTATAGCCCGTAATAACGCCAAAATCAGCATCAGGATCATCACCCTGCCAGGCAAAAGTGACAGGTGTGTTCTCAGCAACCTTGCTACCAGGAATGGGACTCTGGGTAATTGCCACAACCGGAACAGCCGTGCTGCTGGTAACGGTCATTGGACGTGATACATCCGCACTAGCATCCTTGCTATCAATAACGGTAACAGAAAATACATAGCTACCGGTAACCAAATCTTTAAATGTTATGGTGTTAATGGTTGATGAAGAACCTGATTCAAGAGGACTACCATTAAGCGTAAGGGTATACGTATAATTCTTATATTCCCCTGAACCACCTATGGCCTGCCATTGATAGGTTACAAAGGCATTGAAAGGTATTTCTCCAGTGGGACCGGCAACTAATTTAATCGATAATTCGCTAACCGGTGCAACGGGCTTCCCGTCTTCGGCACAGCCCATAAAGAACAGGAGAGGAACAATTAACGCCAGACTTATGATTAGTGATTTTTTAACCATATCTATAATCTCCAATTTTTAAATCAACTATTATTGTTCTGCACACATATTTTTCAGCATAAAATCGAAATTTGCCGAAGTAGCAGAAACATCAAAACCATAGTGTCTTCCACTAATTACGATGAAGTTACCATTCGCTTCATCGGTTCCTGGTGTAGGATATTCATTTCCTGCAGCAAGATCACTAAAAGCGAATTTAGGGTGACTCCATACACCAAGTCCACGGACATAAGCGAAAGGAGAGTCTGGGTTATAGGCATCGCTGCGATGGGCAAAAATTAGCGTTGTATATTCATCTTTTGAATAGCCGATAACACCATCCCAATCTGTAACAACTCCGTCGTCAGTAGAGTCAAGGAATCCACCGCCAGACCAGACCGATGTGGCCGTCATGGTTCTGAGGAAAGGTTTAAAACTGATCAGCCCGGGGTAGACCGGTTCATATTCCACAATCGTGCTGCCAGCCCCAGAACCCGCCGCAGAACCGTCCCGCCAGGCCACATTGGCATAGGCGGTTAAAGCTTCACCCATAAAATCTGCCACGTAACGACTTGCAAGAATCATATTACCGCCTGCTTGCAAATAAGCAAATGATGGGGTTAGCTGCCAGAATGCAAAGTCACCCGAATATTCGTTAGCCAACCATACAATCGTTGAATATTTAGCCATTACATCCGGCGATAATTGAGATCCACCGCCGACATAGTTAGCGCTGGCTGGTAGGGAGCTGACAGCTGGTGTCGTCATATCTCCAAACAGATCCCAAAAATCCACATTAAATGTACCCCAATAAGCGGAGGCATCAATTTTATCTTGTAGTTGAAGTCCATACGTAGGTGGATGAACCCCATTGACGATCAAAATACCCTGGTCAAGTGATGGGGAAGCAGCGCTAAAACGTATACGTAGCGTGTCACAATTCCCACCAGTATCACGCACCTTTAAATAAAACATGTTAGCTCCAACCGGTGGATCATAGTCATAAGTGTCTGAACCACTCCAACCTTCTCCGAAAGATTCCTCCGGATCAAGGTTAAAGCCAGCTGGTGGTGCAAGATTTCCTCCGGCTATAAAACAATATGCTTCCGGAGGTAGTGAACCGTAGTAGTGACCAGTTTCCGTTGTCCAACTGAAGGTAAGTGTAACACCTTCAAACCAGCCACCACCATCCACAACCGGACTGGTACTCGAGAGTATTGGAGCAAATTTATTAAGAACAACCAATGATACCGTGGTTGGAGAAGCATCTACAAGACCATCATCACGTTCGCCAGCAAAACTAAGTATATTGGTACCTGAAGGCAGACCGGCGATCAGAATAAGGGCCGAGCCAAGTGAGTTGGCATCCATACTTATCCAGTTATCTTCATTCACACGGTAATTAATTTTGGTGATCGTACCGGTTCCACTGGAAGCATTAATCTCATAGGTAACACCCGATGAGACATTCGCACCATTTGGCGGGCCGTTAAGGATCGCTGTTTCAACACCACCCTGGTCGCGTTGTATTGTAACCGAGGCAGGTGTAGGATCAACCGCATCCAGATTGTCGACGGCTCTTACATAGGCTTTATATACGGTAGCGGCCTGTGCAAAATCAAGGGAGATCTTGATGGTTTGGCGTAAGGTAATACCCGTTTGATCCGTCGGAAATGAAGGATCAAGTGAATATTCGAAGTTCTTTATACCACCATCTATATCGCTCCCGGAGATGAATACCGTCGTTAAATAGTTGGTTGTCGGATTACCTGAAGTGTCCAATTCTGCAATACTACTGATAAAATAGGATAAAATCCTTGTATCAGGTGCGGCATTGGACTTGGCAGGGTCTCCTGTTTTCTCGCATCCTGTCATCACAAAGGCGAAAATCAGTATAAATGACAGGAGCCATAACTGCAATTTTCTCATTCTATTCTTCCTCCAAAATATTTAAGATAAACATTCATCAAAATGAGAAGCCGATTGATGCGCGATGGGCCGTGGTTAAGACACCCATATCAGAATAGGCATAGTCAATAAATATAGCCATGTCACCGCTGACGTTCAATTTGAATCCTGCACCTGCAGAAATACCACTACCTTCAATTTCATTTATAGCATACCCGCCACGGATTGCGAGCATACTCAGGAACTGGTATTCTGCACCTATATTATAGGACTCCGTATTATCGGCCGGGTGTATTATCTCTAAACCAAGATCCAGCTTGCTGTCATCTGATGACATCAGCGGAATTTTGAGACCGAATTTAAAATTGATCGGTGTGGGGACAGGTGCCTGCTCCACATCTTCATCAACCAATAAGTCCCCATCGTTGTCCTTACCATCAAGGGGATCTTCGTCAATCTTTCCATCGCGGTCATCATCGACCTGAAAAGTCATATCAGGACCAAAATTGAGGATTGCGAAACCCATGGTGATGCCCTGAAAACCGGTGTTATAATAACCACCGATATCAACCGCCCAGGTATCATCCTCCCATGCAGCCAATTGCTCATGGATCCAGTTAAAGGTAAGACCGATAGCAAAACGTTCTGTCAACGACCGGGAATAGGAAATACCTGCGGCCCAACTGGCCACACCAAAAGTACCGCCATTTCCGGCCGGGTTAAACACATCGGTTTCAGTCATCAATCCCACATCCAAAAACCTGAAACTGACGCCAAAATGCCCGATATCACCTGCTTTTAAAACAGCAGACCCTGCATGTAAATATATATCAGCCGGCCAGGAAACCATACCTGCCCAGACTTCACCTGTCGTTAGGTTTTCCATACCGGCAGGATTCCAAAACAATGTACTGGCATCATCCGCAAAAGCTGCAAAAACATTACCCATTCCGACGCCGCGTGTTGCCATAGAGATATCCAGAAACTTCATCCCTGCGGTTCCCACTTTGGCGAATTGACCGAAACCGGTCGAAGCAGCCAGCAAGATGACCAAAACGATTAAGGCAATTTTTTTCATTATTTAAACCTCCTAATTTTTCCGCTCAATTCAGATTAGCGTATAACCACAAATTTGCCGATAAAGTTATCACCAGCCGGGGGCTCGACGACGTACAAATACAAGCCGCTAACTATCTTCTGGCGGTTTCGTGTAATCAGATCCCAATCAATCCAGCCCTGGTCACCCTGTTGATGCAGTTCGATAACCATATCACCAGTCAGGGTGAAAACGGTAATCTTGGCGTCATCCGGAATATTCTGAAACTGAATTCGTTCTTCGGCGGGATTGTCCTTTGTTGGCATAAAATCCCATGGCGCTTTTACGACAAAAGGATTTGGTACAACTCGAATTTTCCCTTCATCAACTTCAGATCCGGTATTGCCTGGCCCGGGTTGGGTAGAATATTCTACACTTTTACCGGTTTCCAATGAAGGCAGATCTGCAGATCCGTTATCAAAGGCGGTAACGGTATAATAATACAGAAACCCATCGGTAACATCTGTGTCAGTATATTCGTAAAGACCATCCGGGTTAAAAACAGGTAAGCCTGTATTGGCCCCAATTTTATCTACACGGTCATATTCTGCCAATAATGTCCATTGTGCTCTATCAAAACTGCGATATAAACGATAGCCCTGAAAGTCCTGTTCACCGGTAAGAGGATCTCGTGAATGCTCGGATACGCTGTCCCAGGTTACCGTGGCAAAACCCTGACCTGATACCAGCGTCATATTCGGTGCCTGAGGAGCAGCCGGTCCCTGCCAGTCATTCCAGTAGAGTTTATAAGCCCATTGTAAATTAGCACGTAACCCGTCAAGACCTTCACCAATCCCATAAGCAAATACTACTTTTATGGTCTGGCTTGGCGCTAACTCAAAGGGTCCGGTAATCTGCATATAGCGGTAATCATGGGGAGAACCGGGATCTGTTTTCATCTCCATTAGTTTGCAGAGATTATAATAATCACCACCAAGTTGGGGATCTGAATTCCAATCCCACCACTGGTGACCGGATTGTGTATTGGCTGTCGAACTGTCCGTATCCCCAACGATAGGAGGAGATTCAAGAATTCTTGAGCCAATAAATCCCAAGGCTTCTTTTGGTGTTCTATTCCCACCAGTATCATCACCGGCAATATCCGGATTATCACCATCCCACATATAAGAGATATGTTCCGGATTCCCATCTTCATCTGTACCCAGATAATAAGAAGGGACATCATCACGGGACCAGGCCAGACTACCGGAACCACCACTGGCAGTAGAAATATCACAATCATGTTGCTGAAATACATAAAAATCATTGTATGTATTGGTGCTGGTGTTTGTGATATCATATTCTAAAATATAGAAATCATCACGATAGCTTTCCGACCAGGCATAAACAGTCTGCCTGGCTGTAATTCCTTTTTTAAGGGTTGCCGAGACAACATTATCGTTTAAAGTAAAGGTTACAATTGCAGGAGCAACCGCTTCCGGATCATTCCAGTAAACAACCCAATCATCCGTATCGAGTGTACTGAAACGAACTTCATTATTCTGTGTTGCCATACGGCACATGCCAAAATAGAGATAATGATTCTCTGCATAGCCGCCTTCCAACCATACCATTGAGGGATCGTAGGCACCGTCATCTCCAATCATGAAGGTTTGTTCATCAGTACCGCCGGTTGGGGTGAAAGTGCTGGATGTAAAATAATTTTGTACTGCTCCAATAGCGATAACAATATCATCTGCAGCAGACGGTTTTGCTAAATTATTTGAATTGGCACCCGAAACGTTTTTATTCTTGGCAAAAGCCATGCTGGTTACCAGCAAGAGACTTAACACCAGGACAAGAACAATCCGGAACCAATTATTAAAAGTTATTCTCATTGTATTATATCCTCCATCTATATCCTGCTTAGAACAACAACTCAAAACCTAAACGTATGGCACGTGGTGTTGCCCAGGCCCATGGTACGTTTTGGGTTCCATCACCATCATCAAATCCCTGATCATATTGTTCGGTATTCTGAATGGTACGTAAGGCACGATCGTCGAGAAGGTTGAATACATCAACAAAGGCACCAAACTTAACCGTTTTCCAGATCCGGAAATTCTTAAACAATCTCATATTCACATTGGTCCAGCCCGGGTATCTCCTGTCATTGACGGCAGGCAGATAAGGTTGCGGAACGGTATTCGCCGATGTGTAGGGACGACCTGAATTGTAGGTGAGGACAAAGTTAAATCCCCAATCGTCAATCCATTGGCTACCCCAGTAATTTTCAGGAATACGGAAATCATAATTCAGAGCTACAACATGTGTGACGTCCCAATCCAGAAAAAATTCATCCGTCCTGGGACGACGGTTGCGATAATCATCCAAAAATGCCTGCTCGGCATCTGAATTCTTTCCCTTGGCACTGGAGAATGTGTAATTCACATAAAGGATAGAGTTAGCAACACGTCTGGTACGCACCCCAATTTCAAAACCCGTAATAGCCGCATAATCGGCGTTGACATTGACCCAATAGGGAGCGCCCGTTGTTGCATCAACGTATTTTTGTTTGTTGACCAGATCAGCGATGTCCTTATAAAAACCGGTCACAACAAGTTTCACATCATCGGTGAAAGCATGTTGTATACCTACTTCATAGGAAATGATCTTTTCAAAATCCAGATTCGGATTTCCAAGATATTTGAAAGCGCCAAGCAGGGACCAGGTATAGTTATCATAGAGATGACCTAACATAGGCATTCCAAAATAATGGCCGTAATTCACATGAAAAACATCTCTCTCTGTAATCGGGAAGGAAATACCCAATCGGGGAGATAATTTAAAGGCCTGATTGGCAGCCGTAGGATTCTTGATCCGGTCTTCGGCAGAAGCGGTAGGATCCTGATAAAGAGGGCTGTTTGGATTTTTTGCTTCATCTTTTAGTGGATCATCAAAATTTTCCGGTACAAAAGCGTTAGGATCAAACCAGTCAAAACGCAGACCGAGGTTAAGAATCATACCCGCAGTCTCGATCTTATCTTCTGCATACATAGAAAGTCTGCGTGGCTGCAGGTGATTCAGAAAACTGGTGTATTCATTACCTCCGGAAGCGAAACCTTCATATTTATCAAAAATATCCCACTGTACAAATTCGGCACCGAGACGTAACTCGTTGTGCTCATTTAACTGGCTGACCAGGTCACCGGAAAAGGTCCAGGTCGTTTGCTCGTCATCCTGACGGCTGGTTGAAACAACCATTGGCAGGATATACCAGTATGATTCAATTAACTGGGATGTCGGCGCTCCCACAGGAAAGAATTCTGCATTGGCCGGGCTGGCGAACCTGGTCGTACGATAATCTTCCAGACCGAGGGCTTTACCGGTTGCCGGATCATAGGTGCGATGTTTTCCGGCTGTATAAAAACGGCTGACTCCTAGTTCGTAAAAAGTCTTGGATGAAACCGTATTTTTATAGGTAAAATTTAACAGGTTACTGTTGTATTCAGGACGGCGAAGATTATTCAACATGTCATAATTCTGAACCGACTCAATTCGTCCGTCAGGATGCACGACACCACCAACCAAGGACTTGGTTGGTTTATCGGAACCTGCACTATATCCGTACAGGGTGTCACCCGTCGATACAATCCGGCCCAAGGTCTGAGACGCATTCCTCTGATCCCTATTGGACGTATTGTAGGAAAGCATCCATGTTGAATTTGCAGCGGTATTGTAAACCATCTTAATATTCCAGGTTTCCTGTTTCACGCTCTGACCACGATAGAAACCACCCCGATCAAAAATGTCACCACTGATATTAAAAGTCAAATTTCCACCAACCCCAAATCCCTTGAGGGAGATGGGACCGCCAAAACCGATTTCGTAACGTCTGAATTTAGGATTGAGGAACATTTTGCTGGGGGAAGCATACCAGTCCTCATTAATATCAGCCCCACCGGTACCAATATTATGTGCTTCAGCAATGGCATTTGCGTCAGACAAATAACCATCCGGCTGACCTGCAGCATACGAAAGGATACCACCATTCCCGTACTCACTGGGCGTCATCGTCGTACGTACATACCCGCTGAATTCTGAACCGCCACTCTTACTGATCATATTGATAACGGCAGATTTTGCATCGTATTGCGCACTCATACCACCGGTAATGACGGATATTTCCTCAATGGAGCCTTCAATAACATCTGTTGCCATCTCATCATCACCCTGCCCCGGCGACATACCTCTGTTTACATCACCCAAAGGGTTGGAAATATCGACGCCGTCAAGCAGGTATTTTACTTCGCCTGTTCCGGTACGGCCACCGCGGAATGAACCTTCTACAACACCGGCCGTAAGGGCGACGGTATTTTGAACATGTGTTATCGGCTGAGCTGCCATCATCTCGCTCGTATAAGTTGTGCGTGATTCAGTGTTATCCATTCTGATCAATTCACGCTCGGCCGTAACTTCAATCACTTCCGATACCTCGAGAAGTGTTTGATCCATCTCAAAATCATAGCGGGTTGTTGCGTCTGCAACGACACGAACATTGTAAATCAAAATATCTTTGTATCCGATATATGATACATGAAGTTCGTGAACACCAACAGGAACATTGACGGCTACATAGTAACCATCGATATCTGTTGATGCGCCCAAGGTAGTACCCCGTATCAAAACATTGACACCAGGTAGGGGCTCACCCGTTTGTTTGTCCTTGACAACACCGGCAATCTTACCGGTTGTACCGGCAAAAACAGCAGGAACCATTGTCAGAACCAACACAAGTATACATAACTTCTTAAACATCCTACTACCTCCATAGTAACATTATCTAAGTAATGATTTGATAAAAAAACAAAAAAGGTTCGATAGAACTAAGTCATATAGCATCCTCCTTAATCTATGATTGCAGGTTGTTTATTTATATAGGAAGTTGGTGTTCCCCTGATTTATTATTACAAATATAATACCAAAAATATCTCATGGGCCCCAAGATCATAAATATCAGACAATTAAGATTCCATTTAGTTACAGCCAGGCAAGATTTTGCCTATCTGTAACAGGAAAAAAAATGCCTACCTAGGCAACATTCTTCCTGAAATTACGTATAAATTATGTTTTGACATTGTTGTGAATAAATTTAGAAACGCCACCTGTATCAAGCAAACCCTCTTACTAGTTCCTCCCCCGATAAGGAGGAAATCCACCACAGATCCCGCTGCTCCTGACGCGCAGGATCTCTTAATTATTCTTGATTCTTTTGTGAGGTAGGTGCAAATGTTCCGTGAATATAGTGAAATGTAATTCAAGATGCAAACGAATACTAACATCCCGGTATTATTGAAGAAAGCCCGTGTTCTGCTTTGGCTTTCAGTCGTCGCCCCTCAGCGACCAGCCTTCTGTTTAATCAATCATTTATACTGAGCATCATTAGTGAAATTATATACAAATAAGTTAATTATCATGCGTTATTTTGCTATAATTTTGAATATTTATACGATAGTTTCGTTTTAAACGCAGAGAACGCCGAGTTCGCTGAGATTATTTATATAAAACATTTTTAATATGTCTACCCAATTATGGCGTGCAAATTAGATTCAGAAAGAAAAATTTCTTTAATCTGATCTATTCATACCGCAACCAAGGCTGCAAACAAAAAGATTAAAGAAAGCAGAGAGCGGAAAGCAGAAAGCAGAAAAAAATCTCTGCGGTCTCTGCGTTAGATGAATATATCCAGTTTGTAAAAATTTTGCTATAATAACAA
>SDBT01003822.1_pt1 | contig 25895 bp, 27 predicted proteins | sample 2277101 | NCBI WGS metagenome assembly SDBT01 (sample SAMN10404973, study PRJNA504765) | marine sediment metagenome | isolation source: marine sediment core GS10_PC15, 103 cmbsf | place: Arctic Ocean: Southern Knipovich Ridge | collected 2010 | reverse complement strand
TGTGGAAAACTTTTTTAATCAATTTTCATTGACTTTTTACGACTTTAACAACATAATAAAGTCATTAAAAATACTATGAAGAACACTGAGATAGAAATCCAAGTTAATATTGAAAATAAAAAGCCATTGATAGAGTTTTTAAAAAACAATGCTCAATTTAAATCAGAAAAACAACAAATTGATGAGTATTTTTCTCCAATTCACAGGAATTTTCTTGCAATTCGGCCTGTAAAAGAATGGTTTAGACTAAGAGATTCAGGAAAAGATTATTCCATAAATTATAAAAACTGGCACATTGATGATAAAGGAAGGGGTATTTACTGCGATGAATATGAAACTAAAGTAGAAAGTTTAGAGAAAATTAAAGAAATACTGAGAATTCTTAACTTTAAAACCATTACTAAAGTTAGAAAGATAAGAAAAAGCTGGAATTACAAGGATTATGAAATAAATATAGATTTAGTTGATAATCTTGGTGATTTTGTAGAAATTGAATATATTGGACAAGATAAAAATCTAAAACCAGAGGAAATTACAAATCAAATGGTAAATTTTCTAAAAGATTTAGGCTGCGGAAAAATAAAAAGAAATTATAGAGGTTATCCCTTTCAATTATTATTCCCAGATGAAGTTGAATACGAAGAATTATAAATAAGATTATTTTAATAGGACAAAACAAAAGATAGGACGTTAATGTCCTATCTTTTAATTATTAGTGGACTATTCTAAAGATAGTTCGAACATTTTTCGCCGCCTGCGGCGGCGAGAAACTGCCCCAACGAAACACGATTTTCCCGCGTCGATAACAATTTCAAGTTTTTCTTTGATGGCAAATTCTATAAAAAGAATAACAATATTAGCAAAACAATAAGAATAATACGAATTGCGAGAGCTATTTCGGGATTATTTTCCACCCACCGGCCCCACCACATATGCGGATGGTTATCAATATGACAATCCTTGCAAAGCGTTGTTAGGTTATCTATATCATCGGAGCCACCAATAGATAATGGAGTTTTATGATGGGCAAAAAGCTGAGTATTTTTAGCACCGCATTTTTGGCATTGCCATCTATCTCTACGATAAACTTCTTTCCTGATTTCTTCCCAATTTTCCGGGTATTCTGTTGGGAAAAATGGAAACATTTATATTTTAATATCTGGCTTAATCTTTGATATCTGATTAAAAATCCACTCAAGAATCCTTTTAGTCTTTTCTGGCTTTGATTGCTTTACTAATTTTTTACTTAATATAGGAATTGAATAATATTTTATTACTAGTTCTGATATATTCCCGTTCTTTAGAAAATCAGCAAGTGTTTTATGGGAATTTCGATGTTCATATCCAAACCAACCTTCTGTTTTCGCCTTGATAGTTAATTTATCAATTTTATTGTAAAGTGTTTTATAATATTCTTCGTCAGATGGGTTATTTAATAAAAAATCTCTCATCTCTTTAATGGAGCGTGATAACTGGTCTGTTATTCGTTGGGGCGAATTACTCAATGGCATAAAAATTATCTTAACGAGTTATAAAGTAAAACTCTATGAAATCACTAATTGCTATTATTTGTATTTTGGGAATGGTTGGTATGGTAACAGGATTAACAGTACGAGCAGCAACTACAAGCACAGTCAGTTGTACTATTAGCGCAAAAAGCATTTCTTTGGCGGCTTTTATTTATGACAAGTAACACAATTGGCAATATGATTCTGATACGAACTAGTAGCCTTTTCAAGACCTTCCTCTACCTCTCGTCTCTTTTTCATCCACTCCGAGCTAATAGGATTCCCAGGCGGGATATCAATGCCGAGTGGCTCTGTGGCCGGAGGAAACCGAAACTTTTCCGCTTTATCTTTAGCTGTTTGCACGAATTTAAAAAGTTTTTCACCTTCTTCGCAATGCATATAAATAAACCTAAATTTTAATTAAACCAAAGAATTCCTGAACTATCGGTAAATCAAGCTATGGCAAATACTATTTTATTTTTACTCAATTTATTTTTCATAAAAATTATTTTATGATTCTATATTTTTTCTTACACACTTGCATAAAATACTGATTGGCTTCTTCTTCCGTATCAAATTTTACATCATAACATCTCTCCACCCTTTCAGTATGGGTAGGGCCGCTAGGAAATCGAACTATGCCCGCAGGCATCCATTTATTATCAATTTTTTCAGAGCTTGACTTAATAATAATGTTTATCATATGATTAAAAAATTTTCTTTTACAAAATGTGGTTCGAGCCGATATTTTTCAGGTTCTTTGGCAGTTTTCGCTTCCTGAAAGGAAGCGACAATTTCAAGTTTTTCTTTGACGGCAAATCAGAAATATATGAAATCCCTATTTCTCAAATTACGGCCACACTTGTTTTACTATCTTAAGTGTACGAAATATCTTCAAGACAGTTTCTTGCTGGGCCGAAGTAAAATTTTCCCCGTAGAGGTTGAACCTTGTTTGTTGCGGGCCCCCACCTCCCAGTTTATCAAAGTAAACGCCAGTTATTCCGTTGCCCGTGACTTTCGGAACAACAATTTTAGCTCTGTGCCCATCAATGGTTTCGTAAGTCACGGTGTGATTTGGGTCACTGTCTTCTGCAAGCGAATTAGAATACCAACCGAAATCAAAATGAAGTTTCGTTTCATCACCAACAAATTCACCGACATAAGAATCTATGCCTTGTAATTTATTAAATTTCCAATCAGGAGGCAAATATAATGTGAATGAATCAGCATCAATAAATTGCCAATTTGTTAGCGTTTCATTTGTGAGAGGTGGTGTTGGCCCAGATACTGGTGATCGATTGCTTAGAATAAAATATCCTGCAACGCCAACTACAGCAACTATTAAAACAATGAGCACTATATTTGCAAATCCTCTTTGGTTCATATGTGTATTGTAAAAAAATTAATTCTTGACTTTATGATTAAAAAATTTTCTTTTCCCCAAAAAATATGGTTCGAGCCGATGTTTTTAATAGGTTCTTTGGCAGTTTTTATCGACGCAGGAAAATCGTGTTTCGTTGGGGCAGTTTCTCGCCGCCGCAGGCGGCGAAAAATGTTCGAACTATCTTTAGAATAGTCCACCATTTTTCAAAAGTCAAACCTTTGTTTGTCGCCTCGCTTCGCTCGGCGACCAAATTATACGGGGATTTGGCTAAAAAAATCAATTAAGTAAAAAATAAAAGAAAATTTTAATCAAAACTATGAAATACATCATCTACGCAAGAAAATCCACTGAAAACGAGGATAAACAAGTCCTTTCTCTTGAAGCTCAGATGGCTGATCTTCAAGAATTTGCCGTCAAAGAAAAACTTGAAATTGTCGCTTCCTTTCAGGAAGCGAAAACTGCCAAAGAACCTGGGCGAACAAAGTTCGCCGAAATGTTGTCTTTTATTGAGAAAGGTAAAGCAAAAGGGATTTTAAGCTGGCACCCAGATAGATTGGCTCGCAATTCTATTGATGGAGGTAAAATAATTTACTTCATTGATTGCGGTTTGATTAAATCTCTAAAATTTCCCACTTTTTGGTTTGAGCCAACTCCGCAAGGACTTTTCATGCTCCAAATTGCTTTTGGACAAAGTAAATACTATGTAGATAATTTAAAAGAGAATGTAATTAGAGGAATGAGGCAGAAAATAAGAAATGGCGTGTGGCCATGCTGGGCACCACTCGGCTATTTAAATAACCCGAAGACACGAGGCATTGATATTGATAAAAAGAAAGCTCCATTAGTCAAAAAAATGTTTAAACTTTATGCAACCGGCAATTATAATCTTCGGGAGATAGCCGAGTGGTGTAATCGAAAAGGTCTCAAAAGCAATCGGAATAATAATATATCAATAAGAAAAGTGCACAAATTGCTTCAAAATGTGTTTTACATTGGTCTTATGAAATACAAAGGGGAAATTTTTGAAGGAACTCACGTGCCGCTAATTTCAAAGAAACTTTTTGATAGAGCACAACGAATCTTACAGCAAAAGGGTAAATGCCAAAAAGTCAGAAAAAATAATTTTGATTTTCTCGGTTTAATGAAATGTGCTTCTTGTGGCTGCTCAATTACTGCTGAAAAACAAAAAGGACATCATTATTACCGTTGCACCAAAAAGAAGGGCCTATGCCAGGAGAAGCATTATCTGAGAGAAGAAAGCTTGTTTGAACAGATTAAATCCTTTCTTCAAAAAGTTTCTTTGTCGAGCCAAGACACAGAAAAAGTTTTAGCTGAACTTAAAAAAGACGAACAGCAAGCCAAAGAACAAGCAAAAAATAATGTTAAAAATCTCAAAGCAAAACTTTTGCAAATTGAACAACAACTGGAAAAACTTTTAGATGTGTATCTAAGTGAAGTTATTTCTACTGAAGAATATACTTCAAGGAAACAAAAAACTCTAACCCGAAAGTTAGAACTACAAGAAAAAATTAGAGATTTTGAACAAAAAGGATTATCTTGGCTCGAACCGGCTCGTGAGTTTGTTTTATCCTTAAATCAAGCCGTAAAACTGCTGGAATCAGAGAATAAAAAAGAAATGGCGACATTTCTTAAAAATATTGGCTCGAACCACGTTTTACACAACCGTAAATTGATTTTTTTAGCCAAATCCCCGTATAATTTGGTCGCCGAGCGAAGCGAGGCGACAAACAAAGGTTTGACTTTTGAAAAATGGTGGACCTGAGCGGACTCGAACCGCTGACCTCCACTATGCAAAAGTGGCGTTCTAGCCAACTGAACTACAGGCCCTTTTATCTATGATCGAATTAAACCAATTCAAGTTTTCCCTCTAATCTTACTAAATTTAATTCATCAAAGCAAGAAAAAAGAATTAAAAAAACTCGCTTTCAGCAGTTAGCGTTAACTTGGCGTTCTAGAATGAGAAGTTCCTTAATAGGCTCTGGTTAAATCATCAGATGGGGCAATTTTTAAACCCAGGGATTACATGCCAACATCTACGCTGGACATGTACTTCATTGTAATAATGTCATTATCCTTTAAATAATATTTCTCTGCTGACACAGACGAGAAATTTCCATTATGCCAGAAAAACCAATAATAACCTGTTGACTCATCTTCACATATATCATTTATGCAACTTATAGATGTCCCCCATTCATATTCTAGAGTATCTACATTGAATGTATCGTTTAATACTTCAAATGCTGTATAAGGTTCAATTCTATCAACATTAGTTAAATTTCTCTCCAGCTCATCAACAACCCCGTTTCCATAGTCAACAATTACAGTTACTGATAATGTCTCATGTTCTGACAATATCTTTTCCTTTTCTTTTTGATAATATCCAGAATAAATGAAGAAATAGGCTAAAATCAGCAGCAAAAATCCTATTCCGATTAGAAAATATATTTTTTTATTTTTCATAAATATTTTATCTACTTATTGTCCCTTTTTTACTTTCTATCCCCCTCAGAAACTTCCAGGTATTAATTAGACCTTCCACCGCATATCCCTTAGCTGCTTTAATTCTTCTCCAAAGTCCTTCTGTAACTGCTGGATCTGAAATTATATTCATTATTTTAATCAGAGCTGGAGCAAATACAAATACTAATAGGGTGTTGCCTGCAACATGTATTAACGTAACTGGAATTTGATTTATTGCTGCAATTGATAATGGAATACCAAACTGGAAAGCAAATGCTGTCATTGTTATAACGTCAAAAAGTATCGTAAAAATAAAAGCTAATCCTGCTAATTCTGCTCTTGTAAACTTCTTTTTTAACATTCCAACAATTCCGGCTAGAAACCCAACAAGACCATAAGCCAAGGCAGTATAAAGAGTCCACAACCCAACCAAACCTATCATGAAATCGGTTATTGCCATAATACTCGCTCCTATTATAAAACCATAGATGGGTCCATAAACCAATGCCCCAGAAAGAGTAAAGAGCATCACAGATTCTATGCCAAAATGAGCAAAGAGAGTGGCGCCTGCCTTTAGGCTTGCAGCTAAGCCAATTATTCCTCCAGTTACTGTGTTTTTAAATCTTAGTTTTTTCATCTTCTTTTAGACATTTTATTAAGTTATTTTAATAATATTAAAAATAAAAATAAAAACAAGACCTCGACAATTTCATTTAATGCGCCATAAGTATCGCCTGTCATCCCTTTGATTTTTCTTGAAATAAATTTGGTTATTAATAACATAAAAACAAATGTGGCAACTAAAAGAATCAATCCCTTCCATTTTAATAAACCCATAGCAAAAGTAAACATTATGATGCTTGCAATTAGTACATCCTTTTTTAAAATAAATTTAATGAAAGATCCCATTCCCTTTTTTCGTGGATAGCCATAGAAAGGCATTGCGCAAACCATAGACCATCTCCCTAAAGCAGGCATTAAAATTAAAATTAATGGAAATAGTTTCTGGCCAGAGAGTTCCAAAATTAGAGTAAATTTAAGTAAAAATAAAGAAACAAAAGCAATAACAGCAAAGCTTCCAATTCGGCTATCTCTCATTATCCTAAGTCTTTTACCTTTATTCATTCCACCAAACAACCCATCCACTGTATCCATGAATCCATCTAAGTGAAGCCCCCCTGTAACCCAAATTAAAGAAATTAAAATGATCACACTAACAATGATCGAGGAAAAGATAAGGGAAAAGAGAAAATTTACTGACGCTAAAATACACCCTATTAAGATTCCTATTAAAGGGAAATATTTTATGGATTTTGCCAGTTCTTTATCTTGAATATCTAATTTTTTGCCAACCGGGAGAATAGTTAAAAATTTAAGAGCAATTAAAAAAGATTTCATAATTTTTTGGAAACAGAAGCTTGCTTAAAGGTAGCCATTTCATTTAATATTTTAGTAGCCGCTTCGATAATACCTATTCCTAAGGCAGCCCCGGTGCCTTCACCAAGTCGCAGTTTAAGATCAAATAAGGGTTCTAATCCCATTCTATCTAAAATGATTTTGTGACCTCTTTCAACAGAACAGTGAGCGGCAAATAAGTAATCTTTGACTTGAGGCACTAAACTATAAGCTATTAAACCGGCAGCTCCAACAATAAAACCATCAAGGACTACTGGAAGCTGATGAGCTGCTCCAGCCAAAATTACCCCAACAAGTCCTCCTATTTCAAAACCACCGACTTTTGCTAAAACATCAAATGGGTCTTTTGGATCAGGTTGATTAATTTCTAGGGCTTGTTTAATTACCTTTATCTTATGTTCAAACATAGCATCATTAATACCAGTACCACGACCAGTGACCTCTTCCACCTCCAGACTAGTAAGAGCAGCTATGACAGCGCTTGAAGAAGTAGTATTGCCTATTCCCATATCACCTCCACCAATTATGTCTACTCCTTTAGAAAGCTCATCTTCAACCACCTCTATCCCTGCTTTAATTGACTGAATCGCCTGTTTATAACTCATAGCCGGGCCTTTTACCATATTCTTAGTACCGTGAGCTATTTTTTTATTAATTATTTCTGAGTGGGGTTCTAAATCCGTAGCCACTCCCATATCTACAACAACAACCCGAGCCCCAACATGTTTGGCCAAAACATTAATACCTGCTCCTCCTCTGATAAAGTTATAAACCATCTGGGAGGTTACTTCAGATGGATAAGCGCTTATTCCCTCTGCTACTACTCCATGGTCTCCAACCAAAGTAAATATTACCTTTTGCCTAATCACTGGGGTAAATTGACCCTTTATCCCTGAAATTCTCTCAGATATTTCCTCAAGTCTTCCCAGGCTGCCAAGCGGTTTGGTCAAATTATCTAGTCTCTCCCGAGCCTTCTTCATTACTTCTTTATCTATTGATTTAATTTTTGAGATTGTTTCTTTAATTTTTTCCATATTTTTTAATATTAATCGGAATACCAGCAAACATTAGATAAAATTCATCTGATGCTTGAGCAAACATCTGATTTACTCTACCCAAAACATCGCGATAGTCTCTACTTAATTTATTATTTGGAACGATTCCAGACCCTACTTCATTAGAAACAACAATGATTTCTGCTTTTGATTTTTTTATAGCCTTAATTGTCTTTTTTATATGATTTAGAATTTTATCTTGACTAAAATTCTTCATTAAGTGATAGAGGTAGAAAGTCAGGCAATCTATTAGAATCTCCTTATTTTTTTCTTGGTCAATTGTTTTATCTAAGTTGTTTGTTATTTCTATGGTTTTCCAATTCTTTGGTCGAGCATCTTTATGATTCTTGATTCTTTCTCTTGTCTCCGAGTCTACAGGGGTGGCAGTAGCAATAAAGGTTACTCTTTCACTTGATTTCTGGGCCAATTCAAGAGCAAAGCTACTTTTACCGGCCCTGGCTCCTCCTAAAATAAAGATTAGTTTTCCCATAAAGTATGATTAATTAAAGAGATTATATTCATCTTCTTATGGATTTCTATTATATTTATAGCTCCTACATCTTGTTTAATTTGCCAGAAGTAAGAAAGAGGAAGTCTAAAAAGACTACAAATAATAATTCTGTTTACTCCAGCATGGGAGATAATTACTATTGTTCCCTTTTCATGAGATAAGATTTTCTTCAGTGCCTTATTTACTCTGTTTCTAAATTTTAGTAAAGATTCTCCTTTGGGAATTTTTGTATTTAAGGGATCAGAAAGATATTTTCTTGCCAACTTAGGGTATTTTTTTTGAATCTGATTAAATGTCATTCCCTCCCAACCGCCAAAATCAATCTCATTGAGTCCAGCATCTTTTCTTACATCTAGAAAATGGTATTTAGCAACAATGGAAGCAGTTTGATAAGCACGTTTTAAATTACTTGAGTAAACTGCAAAAATATTTTTATTTTTAAGATAATTGGAAATAAGTTTTGCTTGTTTTTTTCCTTGTCGGTCTAAAGCAATATCTGTTTTTCCTAAATATCTTTGCTGTTTATTCCAGCTAACTTCCGGATGTCTTATAAAAATTAATTTGACCATTTTAGTAAATTTTAAAACCCACTCTCTTCAAATGGGCTTTAGCTATTATATTAAGCATACACCCTTCTTTAGCTCGAAGAGAAGAAGTATTTATTATTAGATATAGGATCAGCTTTTTGACTTATCCGCCACGGGCGGAATCACAATTGCGGCACAGCGCCTGATTTTCACAGGACTTTCCTGATCGTCCCCTTAAACTTTAGGGGCTATATCTTTTTGTCAAAATCTTAAACGTTTAAACTTATTTAAAACTTATTGGAAATCATTAAATGTGTCAAAAATTCCTTCCCTAACAATCAGAGTTTGTATCTAATACTAAGTGTGGGCACGGAAGGAGTCGAACCTTCCACCTCTTCTTTATCAGAGAAGCGTTCTACCGCTGAACTACGTGCCCAAAACCTCTAAAACAAATAATTTCTTTTTAACTGGTCCAAAGCTTAAAGAAACATGCTTATTATAAACTAAATTGAGGCCTAAATCCTTGAAAATCTCAAGCCATTCATTTTCTGTTTTAAAAGTTGTCCTATTTTTATTACCAAAAAATTTATCAAATGAAAAGCTGTGAACATAGCAAACCAGTTTAGATAAAAAATCTTCTGGCAAGTCTTCATAAATAAAAATTCTGTGCTTTGCCACTCTTTTTACTTCTTTTAACAATGTAACTGGGCTTTGACTATGATGAAGCGTATATGCAATCAAAACATTGTCAAAGCTATTATCAGGAAATTTTAGTTTTTTACCATCGGTCAAGCTAAATGCTATCGGAAAGATTCTTCTGTCTATAATGTCAACGCCAATTACTTCCGTATCAAAAAAATTCTGAAAAGTATTAGCTATTATTGCAGAACCACAACCAATATCAAGAATTTTGGATTTTTTTCTAATAAACTGTTCGCAGTCCAAACACATTTTACGGGCTGCTTGCTCATAGAATTTTTTGAAAACACGATAAAAACGCATAAATTATTTCCTTGTTTTGGTAAAACTTCCTGTTATTAAGTCAGACACTAATTTTTTTGGAACTGGCATATATTAAATTCTATTCCAAATCTAAAAACTTGACAAGTAAAAAACTAACTTGATTATTTAAGGTAGAAAACTTGTATTAGAGCCGAAAAATTAGCTGGTAAGGCAAAAATAGATTAGTCCAATTCTTTTTCTATATCCTTAATTTCCTTACCAACAAACTTTTGAACAATTTTAAAATCTTCTCTCAAATCATCATAAAGTTTCCTTTCCTTTTTATCAAACCCGGGCCGAGAATCAAACATCTCAATTTGATTTTTAATCTCTTTTTCTAGTAATTCAAATCCTCGAGAGACACTCTTTCTTACTTCTCGGCTCTCTCTTCGTAATATCTTTTTTTTCTGCCCAAGATTATAAATAAGGTATCCTATAAAAACAAATCCTAGGAATAAAAATAAAGATAAAAACAGAATTATGCCTTTAAAAGAAATTGTAAATACACCTAAAGATATACCACTTAATGTTACTTCAATTTTATGAGCGTCTGAATTATTACTGAAAGCTCCTCTTTCGTCTTGCACTTTAGCTGATAAAGAATAAATGCCTGATTGGATTAGCTCTTTTGTAGAAAAAGACCATTCTCCTTGTTGATTGCTTTTACTGTACCACTCTTTTACATTCTGGCCATTTTCTTCCAAAGAAATTATGATTTCAATCTCGGGCAGTGCTTGGCCCTCAAGATAGAATATTTCTTCTCCAGCAATATATTTTTCTGGCCAAATAGTAATAACAGGAACTTCGATAGGTTCTATGTCAATCAAAGTATTTGCTTGAACACTATTACCAGCCTTGTCCACTGCCCTAACTATGATTCTGTGACTGCCTGGAGACTGAAAGGGCATGGAAAAAGGATTAACATTGGCAAGCAGTAAACTATGAAATTCTCCTTCTCCAATTTTAAGCTCATAACGACTGATTCCTGAAATATCATCATCTGTTTCAAAATATAGGTCTGGTTTGGGATTAGTAACATCTCCTTTATTGTCAATTATCACTTCGAATGGATAAGGCGACAGACTGTCAATGTGAACCTGGTAATGAACTGGCTCAGACCAACCTGCTTCATTTTTTGATATAAGGTGAAAATACCATACTCCATCAGCAATTTCTTCAAAAACTTTAGACTGAATTAATCCTTCAGAAATATTATTAGGCACAGTATTTGGTCTCTGATCTAAAATAAAGCTGACTCCAGTTGCATCAGGCATTAAACTCCATTGAAAAGAAGGGTTGTCATTGTTATACCATTGGTCTTGTTCTGGATGTGTTGAACTGAAAACTGACAAAGGAATATCTTCTACGGTTTCAAAAGCAATCGGTTTTTCTCGAATAAAGTACTTAGCTTCTTTAAGAAAAACTAAAATGTTTGTTCCTTTTCCGTCATCAGCTAAAATCTTACTTTGACCAAAGGTAATATGAACTATTCCTTGTTTTTTTCCTTTAAAGTTTATAGTAATTATATTGCCTGCTTCTTGGAATCCTGGATGAGGCAGTCCTCCCGCAAACCATATTTTTCCATCAGTGTTAGAAAAAGACGGCTCTTCCGGCCACAAAGCAAAAACAGAATCATCTTGAGAGATACTTAAAACTTCTAACATATCAACAGGAAAATAAACAACAGCTTCAGCAGAGTTAATAGGAATATTGGCTGCATCAATCTTTAATTCAATAGAAAAGCTATCTCCTTGTTGAAACGTTTCACTTCCAGGAAAAAGAGAAAGGGAAGCTCCATTACTATCAATAGCCTGCACTGTACTTATATTTAAAACTAAAATTAAAATAATAACAGGAAATAACTTCCAAATTAGAGTTTTATTGTGTTTAATACTTTCAATCATTTATCTTTACGCAGTTTATTTTTTAGTTCCTCTTCTTTTTTCTTCCATTCACTTTTAACTTTATCTAAAACATTAATTTTTTCGTAAACATTTTGATTATCTTGCCACCATTGAGCAGCCTTTCTGACAATAAAAAATGTCAAAGGAACGAAAAGCAAAATCACTTTCCACCAAGCAAGGAAAATAGTAAATATACTTATTCCGCTTTTTGAAATATAAAATAATACATTAGTAGGAATAATCTCAATTCTTTCTGAAGCATCACGCCAATTCATACTGGCATCATACGCTCTTACTATTATCTCATGTTCTCCTAAACCAAGATTATGTAAACGATAAGGGCTGCTCGCTTCTACAAAAAAGCTGATCTCTTTATCCTGAAGAGTTTTTGCAAGATTAATAGTTTTTATTTCATAATGATCTAGCCCGGAAAGAGAGTCGGTAGTAATAAAGGAAATAACTGGCGCTCTGGCAGCAGTAACTGGAGAATTAGTAGAAGGTTCGAAAGCGAGCTTGAAAATGGCTGGAGGGGTTGTATCTATTTGTACAAGATAATGAGTAACTCCTCCCCAACCACCTCCTTTTTTAGCTTTTATATGAAAATACCATATACCATCTTCTAAATCAGTATAAGAAACTGAGGTGTGGCTTCCTTCAGAAATATTGTCTGGTATTGTATGAAAATTCTGATCAATACTATAGCTGAAATCAGTCACTCCTGTTTCTTTTTGCCAGGCAAAAGCTGGATTATTATTTTTGTACCATTTATTTTGGTCACCATGAGTGGAAGAGAATACTTTTGGCCCTGCTGGCGGAGGAATTCTTAAGCTGTAAAAACCTTCTCCCATTGAAGTAAGGATATTAGTTCCCTTGCCATCATCTAAAAGAACCTGGGAAGAATCTAAAAATTCAATAAGAGTCTCTCCTGAAGAAATGACCCTGAAAGTAATTGTAGAAACCAAACCAGAAGAGGTGTTAATTCCTGGAGATGGTACTCCGCCCTGAAAAGAAACAGTTCCCTCAACATTAGAATAAGTGGGTTGAGCAATCCAAACCGAAATAAATGATTTTCCAGCAACTGGACTGGCTACCTGAATTTGTCGAGGATTAAATTTCAAATCTACCTTTACAGCATTGATATTGCTTCCCCCAGTATTAACAAAAATAGAAACATTAAAAGTGCTTCCAATGAAAAAAGTGCCAATATTAGGAGAAAAATACAAGGAAGCGCCTTCTGAATGAATAACAGATGGCATGAAAAAGGAAAATATTATGACAAACAATATGTAAAATGTTTTTTTCATTGCTAATAATATAATTATAGCATACTCTAAAACCTACTAAATTCCTTTATTTGACTGATCATTATTGAAAGGAGGCTCTTCACCTCTTAATTTTCTTGCTAATATCTCTAATTCTTCTGCTTCTTTTTCTTCCTCAGGCTTCATTTCGTGGATTTTCTCTTCTGGCTTCTTAACATTTTCAATCTTTTTTTTAGGAGGAGACTCTTTACCTCTTAATTTTCTTACCAATCTCTCTGCTTCTTCTACTTCTTTTTCTTCCCCAGACTTAATTTTTTGGATTTTTTCCTCTAATTTCCTAACATCTTCAATCTCTTTTTCAGCTTGTTCTACTTCTTTACGCAATCTTGCTGCCAAGTTCTTTTTTTGCTTGCGCTGATATATTAAAATTCCCAAAACAACGCTAATCAACAAAATTATATAAGTTAACCACCAAGGAAAGAATAAATCCTTTATTCTTAATCCTTTGCTGTCATAAAAAATAAAAGAATTAATAATGTTTAAAGTTGTCTTAGCTTCAGTGTAATTTCCAGCTTTGTCATAGGCCATAGCAATAATAGCGTATTTCCCTGCCTTCTCAAACGGAATTCTATGAGGTGAGACCACTTCTATGAAAAATGGATTGGCTTCACTTGCAGGATCAGAAAGGTCAACTATGCTAACTTCATAATAATCAATATCAGAAAGCAAATCATCAGTAGAAAAATAAGCGAAAAATCTTGATCCAGTTACCCCGCCTATTGTTTCAATATCAATTTTAAATTCTTGAGGAGAAATAGTATCAATATGCAAAGGATAATGAGTGGCTCCTCCAAAAACACCTCCCTTTTTTGCTTTTACATGAAAATACCAGATTCCATTTTTAACGTCATTAAAAGTAACTGAATTCTCTTCACCTTCAGAAATATTGTCTGGGATTCCTTGAGGATCTTGGTCCAAACTATAACTAAAATCAGTTACTCCTGGTTCTGTATGCCAAAAAAAGCTTGGATTATTGTTTTTATACCAAGTAGTAAGACTGGGATGAGTCGGTGAAAAAAGTTCTGGACCTTCAGGAGGAGAAATTATTAAAGTATAGTTTCCAATCGCAGTATTTTTAAGAATATTTGTACCTTTTCCGTCAGCAAGTAAAACCTTTGAAGAATCTGAAAATGAGATGGTGGCTGTTCCTGGAGCTTTAGCTCGAAAACTAATTGTTGACACTAAACCGGCTGAGGTTTTAATTCCAGGAGAAGGCACGCCTCCTCTAAAACTAATAATACCTTGTTTATTTGAATAAAATGGCTGGTCAGCCCAAACTGAAATAAAAGAAGAGCCAGCGGTTGGACTGGTAACCTGAAGAAGGTCTGGCGAGAATTCTAAATCTACTTGAACAGCATTAATGCTGCTTCCTTCTGTGTTTATAAAAACAGAAACATCAAAAGTAGTACCAATAAAAAAAGTACCTTGATAAGGAGAAAGATACAAAGAAGCACTTTCTCCTTCTGCCAGCAAGCGAGGTACAGTAATAAATATGAGTATAAAGCAAAATACTACTAATAATCTTTTGTTTATTTGCAGATTATTCATAATCATCTAATTTTTGATCTTTTTTCGGAGTTGGCTTGGTTTCTCTCCTTAAATCTTCTCGTAATTGACGCCATTTTCTTTCTGCTTTTTCCTTTGCTGTAATATCATGTTCTTTTTCTTTTCTTTCCTGTTCTTTAAATTTCCTTATGTCTTCTATTTCCTTCTCTGCTTCTTTTATTTCTCTAGCAAGCCGCTCATCAGGCTTTTCAAATCGTTTTATAAATTTAAAAAGCAAACGTCCTGGGCTTAATAAAGCAAGTGATATGATAATATATATTACCCACCAAGGAATAAATACCCCTATAATCTGAATTCCTCCAGTAACAAAAACCAAGGGAGAGCTAAATATTCTTATTTGTATCTTCCCTTCTTGGAAATTTCCAGCCTTGTCAAGAGCTTTTACTAAAATACTCATTGCTCCTGATTTTTCTTTGGAAATTCGAAACGGACTTTCCTCTCGACTCCAGCCTGAAAGAACTACATCCTGCGGATCACTCAAATTGACAAGTTTTATTTGATAATAATCAACCCCTGACAATGAATCAGTAGTATTAAAGTAAATAAGTAAATCATTGCCTAAGGTAAAACTAAAAGGCTCTAAATAAGGTTCAAATGAATTAGGAGCAGTATTGTCAACCCTTATCTGAAAGTGGCTTGTGCCACCCCAAACCTGAGTCTTTATGGCTTTAACGTGAAAATATTTTATACCATCTGTAATGTTCTCAAAAGAAATGGTTGTTGCTGAAGTATCAATACTGTTATCTGGCTCTCCCTGCGGATCCTCATTAAATTTGTAACTATAACCTATTGCCCCACTTATTCTTTCCCAGGAAAAAGTAGGATTAGGGCTTTTAGACCATTTATTCTGATCAGGATGGGTTTCAGAAAAAATTCTAGGACCTTTAGATGGAGAAGGAATAATATCATATACTCCCCTGTTAACTGAACTAAGAATATTTATACCTTCTCCTTCACCAACTAAAACTTTGGAAGAATCAAGAAAATCCACTATTGTTCTTCCTGAAGATATAGCTTCAAACACTATAATTGAAATCAAGCCCTCTGAAGTATTAATACCTTGTGCAGAAAACCCTCCTTGAAAAGTTACAATACCTTTTTTATTGGAAAAACTAGGAGGAAAAATCCAACCTTCTACTGCCGAAAGTCCTTTGCTTGGAGTAACAACCTGTAGTATTTCTGGGTCAAACTGCAAGTCTACTTTTACTGCATTAACATTATCTCCTCCAGTATTCATAAAAACTGAGATATCGAAAGTATTTCCCACTGTAAAACTACCGCTTTGAGGAAAAATTGATAAAGAAGCACCTTTTGCGCTAACAGGTTCAATCAAAAAGAAAAAATTAAACCATAATAAACAGCTAAGGGTGAATAGAAATGTAATTTTACTGATTTTTTTCTTTTTTTCCAACATAGGCTAAAAGAGTTTTTCTCTTTTTTTTAATTTCTCTTCTAATTCTTGTTTTCTTTCTTCAAATTCTTCAGAAAATTCTTCTGCAACTTTCTCTGTTTCTCTTTCTCTTCTTTCAATCTTTTCGATTTCAGATAAAGCTTCTTCAATTTCTTTTGTTGCTTTTTTAAATCCAAACTTACCTCTTCTCTTATAGGCAATTATAATCAAATACCCAATTCCAAATCCAATTACGTAAATTAAACTCCGTGGAAGAAGAAAGTTTTTGAATTGAAGTCCCTTGCCTTCAATGTAAGAAAGAATTGGACTAATCAATCGAAAAGTAATTTGTTCCTGTCTTAAATTGCCTGATTTATCAAAAGCCCTGACAATAATATTGTATCTCCCAGATTTTTCATAAGGAATTTTATAAGGAGAAACAATTTCAGTAAAAAAAGGCTGTGAAGGTTCGGACTCTCCAAGGTCTCTGATGCTAATTTCATAATAATCCATGCCTGAATGAATATCTTTAGTTTCAAAATAAACAAAACGGGAATAAGCATCAACCTCTGGATTAAAGCTTTGAGGCGGACTATTGTCTATTTTTATTACATAATGACTGGCTTTACCCCAGACGCCTGATTTTTTAGCCCTTAAGTGAAAGTACCAGATGCCGCCGGCAATGTTTGTATAAGATTTAAAGTTAACATCTCCTTCAGATACTTCATCTGGTTCTTCTTGTGGATTTTGAGAAAGACTAAAACTAAAATCAGTCATGTCGTACTCTCTTACCCAATTGAAGGAAGGGTTATTATCCTGATACCAAATATCATAATCTGGATGCGATGCTGATGAAAGCCTTGGTCCCTCTGAAGGTGGTACTGAAATCTGATAACTGCCTCCAATCAATATGGGAGAAATTGATGTCCCTTTGCCATCATTAAGTAGAACTTTTGAAGAATCTAAAAACTCTATATTCGCCCTTCCAGGCATCTTGGCCCTGAAAGTAATGGTTGAAATCAATCCTGCAGAAGTAGTAATTCCTCCTGGCATTCCCCCTCTAAAAGAAATCTTTCCTGTAGCATTAGAATAAGTTGGAGGAGAAAGCCATTGAGAAACAAAAGATTCTCCGCTGAGCGGACTAGTAACCTGAATTATATCTGGAGGGAATTTTAAATCTACATCTATTGTATTAACCTCTTCGCCTTTAGTATTTATATATACAGATACGTTAAAAGTGCTGCCCATGAAAAAAGTGCCGCTCTTGGGAGAAATATATAAGGTAGCAGTATCAGCGTTAACTATTGCGGGAGCTATACCAATTATTGCCGATACAAAACTAAATATTAATAAAGTGATAATGCCTTTTTTCATCTCAAAAAATTAGTACCTTTTAATATATTTTTTTCGCAGCCACCACATTAAAACACCTGCTCCACCTAATAAAACAAATGTTAAGATCAAAACTAACCACCAAGGGAAAAGAGTTCCTCTGATTTCCAAGCCCCTGCCTTCAATGTGAGTTATTAGAGGAGTCATTAATCTAAACCTGACTTCCTCTTCCCTAATATTCCCTGCCTTATCTACTGCTTTAATAATAACATTATATTTACCAGGTTTTTTAAAAGGAACTTTATAGGGCGATATCTCCTCTGTCAAAAATACACGGGCTGGTTCTGGCACGCTCAAATTAATCAAACCCACCTCATAATGATCAATGCCTGAATAATCATCATCAGCTTCAAAATAAACTAATGTTTGATAGCTAACTAAACGATTATAGCTTTTAATCTCAGGTTCAAATTCCTTTGGAGCATTAGTATCTACACGAATCTGAACATGGCTTGTTTTTCCCCAAACTCCTTGTTTTTTTTGCCTTAAATGAAAATACCATATTCCATCAGAAACATTAGGAAAAGAAACCTGGCTCTGATCTCCTTCTGAAATACCGTCTGGTCTTTTACTGGGATTTTGGTCGAAGCTCCAGGAAAAATCAGTTACTCCTGTTTCTTTTTCCCAAGAAAAAGCTGGGCTTGAGTCTGAATACCAAACACTTGAATTAGGATGAGTTGGAGAAAAAACTTCAGGACCTTCTGGAGGAGGAATCAGAATTTGGTATTTTGCATCAATAGTACTGGTTAGAATATTGGTTCCTTTAGCATCATTTAAAAGTACTTTTGATGATTCTGTAAATTCAATTTTAGCAGTTCCAGAAGTTACTGCTCTAAAGGTAATAGAAGAAACCAAACCAGCAGAAGTGCTAATACCTCCTGGAATACCTCCTTGAAAGCTAATAATTCCTTTTTCATTTGAATAGCTAGGAGGAGTAATCCATTCGGTAATCAAAGAAGTGCCAGCAGTGGGAGATGTAATTTGCAAAATATTTGGAGGAAATTTTAATTCAGTTTGAATAACATTGATTTCATTGCCTTCGGTATTAATAAAAACAGAAACACTGAAAGTGCTGCCCACTAAAAAACTGCCCGACGAAGGAGAAAGATAAAGTTGAGCGCTGTCTGCCTCTACATTTTGAGAAAATCCCAAAGTCCAGAAAAAGAACAAAGCGAATAATAGTAATAATTTACCATTCATTCTCTTCATAATGGTTTTCTTGGGCAGGCTTATTATAGGGCAAAGTAGAATCTTTACGTTGTTTTTTCTTTTTTAACCATATCAACCCTGCCCCAACAAGAATGATTAAACTAATTATCCAATAAAATAAAGGTTTGATCTTTTCAATTGCTGGAACATATTCGGCAACATATTCATTACCTGCCTTATCAATTGCTTTTACTCTTATTGTATCACTTAAGTCCTGTTCTTCCAGTAAATAGGGACTATCAGCTTTTTTCCATTCTTTCTCTCCTTCCTGAACTTCATAATGAGCAATGCCTGTTTGTTTATCAGTAGTAGAGAATGTAATAAAATATTTACCTTCAAAAACAATAGGATTCTGTTCAAGTATAATAATAAATGATTCTGGAATAATAGTATCGCCCTTTAACAACTCCTGCCACTCTTGTCTTGGAAGCTCTGGTATTCCGGACAATATGCTTAAAAGTGCTCCTTTTGTAACAAGAGAAGCTTTTGTGCCTAATCCATCATGAAGCAATACATAGGAATTCTCTGAAAATTTTACTCTGGTACTAATTGGCTTATTTATGAGCGGGGTTTTATATACCTGAAAGATTATTCTTCCAAGCAGATTACTTTTGCCAGGATCACCAGCCAACTCACCACAATATCCTCCTGGAATCCCTCCTGAAAAAGAAACTAGGCCTGTTTCATTAGAAAACTCTGGCTCCTTTGTCCAAAGAGAAAGCAACGAATTTCCTTGACTAAAATCTTTAATTTCTAAAACATTATTGGTAAAACTTAATTCAGCTTCTACCGTATTAATACACTCTCCTTGCGCGTCTATTCTTACTTCTACTAAAAAGGTGTCTCCCTGATAATATCCACTGCTGGATGGTTCTAGATATAAAATAGCTGCCCAGCTTGATAAGGGGAAAAATAATAAGAAAAGTAAAAGTATGAATAATGAATTACGAGTCATGAATTATGATAAATTTGTTTTTAATTCTTAATTTATCCTGTCCACCAATACATAAGTATTGAAAAGTCAATTAAATCAACAATTCCGTCCTTATTTTGATCAACACAAACGTCATATTTTCCCCACCAATAAAGCAGGATAGAAAAATCAACAAGATTGACTTTTCCATCTTTATTAAAATCAGCTCTGGAACAGAAGTCTAACACTATCACTTTTTCACCAATTACAAATTCTAAAGCATGGGAAAAACTACTCACAAGCCCTTCAGGAGATGAAGCATCGGCTTTAATAGAGTAAGAATCCTCATTTAATAAAGAGGTGTTAAAAGAAAAAGTCCAGTCTCCCATTTGATCGGCTTTAACTTTATTTATAATAGTCTCTTGGGTATCCAAAGATTTAATATAAAGGCTTATTTCACTTTGAGGAGAGGTCTGGCCTGAAACATGTAATAATTCTCCTTTTTCAAGCTGGTTCTTCTCTATCTCAATAGTAGGAGGAATAAGAATATCACCAATAACTATTGTCATACCAGGAGAAACAGTTACTGTAAGAGAAAAAGTGATGGATTTTCTTCCTGCTTTATCTTCAGCCCAAAGTCCAAAAGTATAAGCACCACCTGCAAGACTATTAATCTCTATTTTAAATGCAGCTAATGAATCAGCTCGTGCAGTAGCAATGATGTTTCCATCCTTTAATGTAAAAATTGAGGCGTATGGATAAGCTTTTCCTTGAAGAATAACTTTAGTCACTGGCTCTCTTGGATAAGGAAGCCCAGGAGGAACAGCGGGTGGTGGTTCTATTAAACAACTAGAGCTGCAACCATCACCAGAATTAGTATTACTGTCGTCACATTCCTCTCCATCCCCGCTTTGAATAATTCCATCACCGCAACGAGGCCCCAAACCACTGCAATCATTTTTGCAGTAGCCGTATTGTCCATTATTTACTCCATCATCACATTCTTCTTCTATTTCATGAATACCATTTCCACATACTCCTAATACTTTAGCACTAACAGAAACTCCGCTCTGGGCTTGAACGGAGTCAAAACTTAAAGCCAATACAAAAAGTACAGAACTAAGTATTGAAATAATTAAAAATAAATTTAGCCATTTTTTCATTTTTCATTCTCCTTAAAGTTGAAGAGTTACTTTGTACTCCTTGTTTTTTTCCTTTTTACTATTCTTTTTTTTGTTTTCGTTGTTTCTCTTCTTTTTATTTGTATCCCAGCTTTAGCTAATATCCATTTATTATACCACTTAATTACTTGAAAAATAATAAATAATATTATTATTGTAATCAAAGAATTTAATAACATCGATCTCCAAGGAAGAATCCAGAAACTTAAACTGTCTTGAGCGCTTTTTTTCTCTTTCCCAAATTCTATATCTAAAATAGCACGATAATAACCAAACCCAAGGCTATTTTTCTCTTTTTTTAATTCCCCAAAAAATCCCTGAGTATCTGCTTTATCGATAGGACTTTCTACGTCTAATATAACAGAAAAAAACCTTTCAGCTCCTGGCAATGCATAATATTTATTTGGGTTAGCCGGAAGAATAGATATCTCTCTGCCAAAAATATTTTTTATTGTTATTTTTCCCTCAGGTTTTAAATGTACAGTTCCATTGTTTTTTAATATATAACTAAAATCAATTGGCAAATAATTGAAAGTCTTTTTATTGGTCTGAAAGTTTTTAATTTGTCCATCTTCAATTACTTCTCCTGAAACATTAAGCAAGACTAATATTGCTATTCTGCTGCTAATTCCAATATTACCACCAGATTCTTTTGGAGAAGAAGTTCCCCAAAAAATAGCTGCATAATTACCACCTGCATTTGCATTTTCAGGAATTCTAATAGTAAAAGAAGTTCTTATTCGTTCTCCCATCTTTAAATGCACTTCTGAAGGAGAAGTTTCGATCCACGAAGCCAATCCTGCTACTTCTTCAGTGAAAATTGGGTCTCCCCAAGTCCCCTGTGTTTCAACACTTTCAAAGGAAGAATAAAAAGTTGAGTCACGGTTTCCAGAATTAATTAAAGTAATTGTTCCAGAAATTATATCTCCTGGATCGCCTGAAAATTCAACTTTTGCCGGAGAAACAGTTAAGGCATGAGAGTTTGAAATAAAAATACTGCAACCCAAAATAATAAAAACTATAAGAATAAGTGGTTTTTTCATTTCATTTAAATTAAATAGCCAAGTCAATATAAAATTAACATGGAACTAAACAATTTCTTTTAAAATTGCCTTAAAGAGTATTGGAACAAGTGTAAGTAATTACATCTACATAACTACCAGCTTGGTTTGCCCCACTAATTGCTGCTTGATAATACAAAATAATTCTTGCATCAGTTACAGCACCTGTACTTGAAGCCACATTGACATTACTAAGTTCAAATCCACCAACATCAGCAGTTGTTGATGCATTATCATATCTGGTAGCTATTGTCATAGCAGTTCCAAAATTAGTACTCGTAGCCTGCAAACCATAACCTTCTATTCCTGCTGTCAAACTAGCTGTATTTCCGTAAACACTATCAGCTGAACCGATAAGATCAGAGCCACCAGCATACCATAATCCTGGATTTCCAGCGCCTCCATCATCCTGAGCTTTAAGAACAGCAACAGCATTACTATTAACATTAACTGTAGTGCTACCATAAGCAGTTGTCACTAAACTTGTAGTTAAAGTTCCAAAACTAGCAGTATCAGTGCTGAAATTACAACTAATACCTGCTGCTACTGTTGCTGAAACAGTAACATCACCACCCTTAGCTACATTTAAATTAGATGACAATAAAATAATTAAAGCTAATCCCAATATTGCAATAATAAATAAATCTTCTTTCTTAATCATCATTTTTAATTTTACTTTACTTTAATTTTCTATTTTTAAATGAATCGAAAACGACCTTTTATTTTTTATACTATTTAATCAATTTATCATAATAAACCAAATTTTGGAATTGTGGAAAACTTTTTTCATTCACTTGTTGTACAAGTATAAGTAATTGAGTCTGAATAACTGCCCATTACATTTAATGCACTGGCTGCTGCTTTATAATATAAAATAACTCGCCTATTGGTTACAGCAGCGGTACTTGAAGCCATAGTGACATCAGTAAGTTCAAAACCACCAATGTCATTAGTTGTTGATGCATTATCATATCTGGTAGCTATTGTTATTGCAGCGCCGCTTCCAAAATCAGTACTTGTAGCCTGCAAACCATAACCTTCTGTTCCTACTATCAAAGTATCTGTATTATCAGAAGCTGCATTAGCTGAACCAATAAGGTCAGTCGTAGCACTGGACTTATATAGTCCTGGACTTCCAGCGCCTCCACTATCCTGAACTTTAATAAAAACAGTGCCAGCACTTGTAACATCAATAGTGGTACTGCCATAAGCAGTTGAAACTGCACTTGATGTTAAAGTCCCAAAACTAGCAGTAGTAGTGCTGAAATTACAGGTTAAAGCACTGACAACGGTAATATCAACGTATGCGATTTCGTTATCAGTTCCTGCATCTTCCTCTGCAAAAACTGTTCCCCCAGATGTATCTGTTGCTCCAGAACCAATTTGAATTATAAATGCCAATATCCCAGAAGAATTACTTAGCTGCAAACCACATCCACTATCACCCTCCACCCAAGTTAAATTATCATTAGACCAATCAGAATTTGCACAAGTTTCAGGGCTCCCTGCTTCTACAACCCAAATATCACTGGAAGAACTTACTGTTCCGTTAAGTCCTCCTATGCTGTTGTAATATCCCCAGAATTCATCAACACCAGCACCAATGTTGGCTACTTCAATCTCAATTCTGTAATAATAATTCTCTTGCACTAGAGCATTGCAAACACAAGGCGTTGCAAGCGGGCAATTTGCGGGAAGATCTCCAGCACCAACTTGACATTTTTGACTGCCTCCGGTTTTATTTGAGCCTGGAGTGTGGGAAGAACCAATTTCATAAACTGTAAACAAGTCCAAACTAATTTTTGCTGGCTGACCACCAGCTTCAACGATAGGAAAAATAAAGAGAGATATCAAAATAGAAATTAATATAAGGATTATTTTTTTCATTTTATTAATAGGGTAAAAAATAACTTAAACCGCTTTTTCCAATACTGCCCAATTCTTCCCAATTTTTATAATCGTAAAATTCTGCCAAAGGATGGTCATCAGTAGTTAATTCTGTATCTTCAGCCACCTTAAAAGTAGAATTATCTTCAATGATTTCTTCAATAGGAGCTCCAGAATATTGAGAATTATTTAATAAAGAAACAAATTTCTTTTTATCAATTTCTTTTTTTGATGCCAGAAAGACCATGGATTGAGCTTCTTTTGGATTATTTCTTGGATTTCTTAATATTATTATATCATAAAAAACATTTTGTAGAGTCTTATAGAGAGTCTGGGTTAGTTGAGAATATTCTCCTTCTTTTGCCGTAAAAACACCGAATATTAGCATTCCATCTGGATTTAAATGATTAGACATTGTTTGAAAAGCTTCTTTTGTATATAAATTCCAGGCTGGATGAACATAATCAATATCATTGATAATTACATCATATTTATTTTCAGTTTGATTTAAATAATGCCTGGCATCATCAAAATAAACACTAGCCTCATCTTCCCAATAAAAGTATTTTCTAGCCAGTTCTAACATTTTTGGTTCTATTTCAACTACATCTAATTCAATATCATATTTTTCTACCAACTGTTTGGCATTATATCCTCCTGCCAATCCAATCATTAAAGCCTTTTCATAATTATAATTTAAAATAAATGGAATTTCAAAATATTTCATATAAACCATTCCGTTTTCTTTTGTTTTAGTGTTAACAACAGTTTGAGGAATAACGCCTATGTAAAGCCGAATAAAATCTCCGTGTTGCATGACCCTTATTTGACCATAATGGCTATTAAATGTTTCTAATATTTCTGGAGGCACAGAGGATGCTATTAATGGTACGATCATCAAAGGAATAATTAATAAAAATAGAATTCTAAATTTTGGTTTTATTATAATAGAAGACAAAAGCATCAAAAAAATTCCAGTTATTAAAGAAGATTTTGTCACTCCTAAATAAGGAATTAAAAAGAAGCCAGTGACAAACGTCCCAATAATAGACCCAACAGTTGCCAAAGAATATATTTCTCCAGCTCTAGTGCCTACTTTATCTAAAGATTGAGTTATTAATTTAACTGAACTAGGCACCACAAATCCCAAAAAGAAAACAGGGAAAGAAAGAATAATAAAAGAACTTATTAATGGTCCTATAACAATTCCCAGATCAACTACTAACACCAATAGTAACTTAGAAATATGAGGGAATAAAACAACATAGACTCCAAGAAAAAATATGATAATACCAAGAACATTAATGGTTATCTTTTTTTTATCAGCTAACTTTCCTCCATACCAATATCCAAGAGCTAAAAATGTTAAAGTAACCCCTATTAAAGAGGTCCAGACATAAATAGTAGAACCAAAAATAGGAGTAAGAATTCTTGTGCCCAATATCTCCAACTCCATAGAGATAAAACCAGCCAATAAAGTAACTAATCTAATTTTGTTGTTTAAGCTAAGCATTTTTTTAATAAAGGAAAACTGTGAAAAATTTTAATGGAATTTCCACATTTTAATATTTTACCAGAAACAAAAAAATCATCAAACAAAAAAGCGGGCTTAAACCCGCTTTTTGTTTTAGTTTCTTAGAGTTATCCCAACTAGTCGATATTTAAGGATTTCGACCAATTCCCCAAAAGTTAAAATCCAAATTTTAGACTTCAACCTTTATCAACCAAAAATTTTAAAATGTAGTGATCCACGGACAGCTTCCGCTACCCGTGCCTTGTTACAACTTCGCCCCTCTTACTGAGCCCAGCTTAGGCCACGTTAAACGTAGACATCGGCTATTCTCAGCTCGCTTGGCGTGATGGGCGGTGAGTACAAGGCCCAGGGACGTATTCATCGCGACATCGCTGATTCGCGATTACTAGCGATTCCAGCTTCATGAGGTCGAGTTGCAGACCTCAATCCGAACTAAGACTAGGTTTGATGGGATTAGCTCCGGATTTCTCCTTGGCAACCCATTGTCCTAGCCATTGTATCATGTGTGCAGCCCAGGGCATCAAAGGGCCATGCGGATTTGGCGTCATCCCAACCTTCCTCCGTATTATCTACGGCAGTCCCCTATGACATATAAAACATAGGGCAGGGGTTGCGCAGGTTTCCCCATTTAAGGGAGCGTCTCACGACA
>SDBT01003820.1_pt1 | contig 25900 bp, 21 predicted proteins | sample 2277101 | NCBI WGS metagenome assembly SDBT01 (sample SAMN10404973, study PRJNA504765) | marine sediment metagenome | isolation source: marine sediment core GS10_PC15, 103 cmbsf | place: Arctic Ocean: Southern Knipovich Ridge | collected 2010 | reverse complement strand
AATTCATTTTTATTTTTTCTCCAAAGCAACAACACTTTCTCAAACAAACACCAAACCTTTCCAAAATCCATCACTCAACTGAATGAATAGTCTCAAACCAGTCATTTTGTGTTATTGATCCGAGGATAGTGATTACGCCGGCACTCTCGCGACCGCCTTTGAAAAATGCAAAATTGATGTGACCAGGGACGCTTCCAAATTGTCTCAATTTGGCAAAGCCGTTAGCAATGGCTCAAGAGTGGTTCTAGTGCTTAGCTCCAAATTTTTCGATGGAGCAAAGGATATGCATTTGTTTGACATGATGAAGATCCAGGCATCCGGCTACTCCGTAATACTGCCGATTTTACACGCCGGGTTTACAAAGGACGATTTCATGGAGGAATCCTTGATGACCTCTTCCACCACTTCGATATCCAGCGAAAAGTTAAATCCGGACGCGATTGCAAAAGAGTTGAAAAAAATTCTAGTCAAGGATGCCGAAAGGCTGGATTGAGAATTTCAATCAAGCAATGATTTTTTTTTTCAAAAATGCAAACCTAAAAAAACCCGCGGTTGATCGCGGGCCTTTTTCATGAAAATGTTTTGGTGTCTTTTTCATACAATACGAGCTTTTGGATGGTGCCGAGTCGAACTACAAAACAATACCACTGATTTTTTTGACGTCCCTCCAATCCGGAAGCTATGGAACATTTTATCAAGTAAAAGATATCACTTTCCTTTTTGTGAGATATGAAAAACTTAATAAAGATCTTTCTTTTTCAAAACAGAAAAAAATTGCATCGTATCGTACACCACGAAAAAATGACGATCAACGCGGATGATCCTTACGAAAAAAAATTGGTGACAGCACTTGCGAACATGGGGCATGACATCACCGATCGCACTGTTGTTTTTTGCGACATTTGCAATGCAAATGGAAAGGGTTCGAAAGGCGGTGTCGTGATGCTTGACAAAGCCCCATTGTCGGCAAACATGGGGCCTACGTTTGCATGCACCCAATGCTTTGAGGAATTCACTTGTAAATCCCCGAGAAAAAGAAAATTGCGCCCAAATACTACACAGGCAACTGCCTTGCGACGCGGGGTCGGCACAGACCCCGAATGGTATATGAAATTGGACCCCGAGCTCACCTTTTATGCCAATGTCATAAAGCTCAGAAAAAATCCGAAAAAGTATGGCGGATTGGGCCAGCCATGGGAGTGCGAAATAGATGTGAAAAAGAGCATCGAAATCTCACTGGAAAAGATCGAGGCCAAGGGCACCAACCGCAAGTCAAAATCCGAAAACGCCAACCATGAATCAGGGGCGCGCGCGTCATTTGCATCTACCCCAAAAGACAACCAAATCAAATATGCGCCTTATGCCATATGCGCCGGATGCAGTGAAGCAAAACCCGCTCATGAACTGAAAATGTGCACTGGGTGCCGCCTGGCGAGATATTGCAATGTGGAATGTCAACGGATCGATTGGAACCAGGGTCACAAAAACAATTGCAAAAAACTATTCTCGTAACATGAACTTTTTGGGATAATGGTAAACAAGCCATTTCTGGATCAAATCTCAAAGTATTGTCTTGAGACCCAGAGAGAATTTGTTTACCATTATCGAAAAACATGGGTTACGATGCATTAATTCCATTTTTCCTAGTTTCATTTAATGTCTTCATGCAATTCACAATTTGATCTTTTTAGAAATGTTTACTATCGTCATTTAGACGAATTTTGCGTCTCCCTACTTTGCGTCTTTTCTGTTCTTTGCGGACCACCTCAAGGTCTTCCTCTTCTTCCTCTTCCTCAAGGTCTTCCTCTTCTTCTTCTTCCTCAAGGCCTTCGATGGATGATTTTTCAGCCAATGCAAACAATTTCTTGTTGTCCGGATTTCTTAATGCCTCGCGAAGATCCTCCGGCCCCCCTCCGGCATTCCAGTCAGGGGGTTCTTCCCAATAACCCGTCCCATAATCTATGGATATTTCCTCTCCTACGGGAATATTTTTCAAGGTTATGATGTCGCCGTGTTTGTCGACAGTTGCATTCGAAAAATATTCTTCCCAGTCCTTTTCCAATTCCATCCAATCCTTTTCCCCTTCCTTTTTTTCTTTGTCATAAGGAAAGTCCCATTGGTGATTGATGAGTCCTGCCCATGAATTACTGGCGTCTATTCCTATGGTGAAGCCGAGGAGATCGAAACTCATGATTTTTGTGCTCTCGGACAGGTCGACCTCGTCGAACTTGAACAATGGTTTCCCCGTGTATTTGCCTATTTTCGTCCCCGCTTTGATATTTTTTGATGCCGAAACCCCCTTTTCACCCTCCACCAATTTTGATTTGTTTATGACAAGGTTCCCCGTCACTGCAAATTCCCAGTCTTTTTTTTCGACTTCGAGGTTCACGCCTTTGGTTTTATCTTGATTTTCGTCCCTTGGTTTGAAATAAGTTATTACGTCGTGCCTAAAAAGATTTATGGCGGTTCTGTGTTTTTTTTCGATAGTATCGAATGTCAAGTCCTCGTCGTCGTTTTCGTCCTCGTCCTTTCCATTCCCTATTTTCATCTGCACGAACACCTTCTCAAGACCGATATTTTGCTCCTTATAGCAGAGGGGGCATACATCATCTTTTAAGTTTTTCGTTTGGAGCCAATCCACCAAAACCTTTTCATCGAATTTGTGGTCACATCGAAGTGCTCCGGTTGTCTTGTTCACTAACATCACCGATCTTGTGTTCGCGATTGCCCATGTCTTTTTTCGATCGACACTATCACCCAGAGTAAAAACAATTTCGTGGTTCATGTTGTATTTCTTTCTTGAATATGAGACCTTTCCTTGAAATAATTCATGTCAATAGATTTTTCTTGATAATTGCCGAACCTTTTAAAAATCATGATCACTCTTTTGGAAGAAGTTGTTGCCGAAAAAACAGTCGACTGATTTATTGTGAAGAGTTTGGCTCTCTTTCTGGCAGGGAAAATGCTTTTGACAATGACAGGCCCTTTTTAAGGAGGGGATTTACCTCCGACTGTTTTGTTTTGTGAAAATTGAATGCATTCGTCTGGAAGATCGATTCAGTTGAAAAAAGGTTTAAAAATCATTTGAAATTTTCAAGAATAAAAATATCATTTCCGGCACCAACAAGCACTATGGAAGCCCATATTCCAACCACGCAACATTGTGCATTCTGTAACTCTGATCGCGGAGTACTTGTCAGCTTATGCGAGTGCAAGGAAATACTGTATCATGAAGACTGCCTGATTGGCGCCGTGAAAAAAGCGGGAGTTGTGAAATGTCCAAAATGCAAAACAACTTTCAAGACACAATTTATAATTGATATGCAGGAGTTTGTCGAATCGTACTGCCTTAGGAAAGACTTGTCCGATGATGACGAAGACTCGTCCGATGATGACGAAGTTTATGACGAAAACTTTCCCGATGATGACGAAGACTCGTTCGATGACGACGCAAACCCTCCCAATAATAGTACTCAAACCTCCGCCGATTGCATAGCAATGCACATGGGCTACAACCCATATAATTGCCTTGGTTTGCGCGTTGGATATAGAGACAGGACAACTTGGTTTGGCCGACACCTTCAATCGCTTGCCCCACGCAACACAAGAAATGATATAATTGCGGCGTCCTTTCATTTCTTGTGTATCGCAGCTATGTTTTCATTTCCGGGTCTGTTCGGGTTGATCCTTTTGATCTTTCACATAACGATGTTCCAATATTGGAAAAAAGAGTACCCTTATTAAAAGGTCTGGACAGTCATTTACCATTGCAAATCAATCCGTAGGAATTCACTAGAACCTGGTCGAACAACAACCCACATCTCTTTTTTGTCGGTTACAAAATATATCCGCGTCCCGGGCAGTTTCTAGCGACGAAAATAAAAATCTTAAGACACGCCCAAAAAAAATCCTTTTTCTTGGGACTCGGAAGAAAAAGCCGCTCGAGGGGCAGTCGGATTCATTTCGAGAATCCAATGTGGTTGATGATAAAAGACCGGTTGCCCATTTATTGCGGAGGGATGTGACGCCTCCATGATTATGAGAATTGTTTCCATTTTTTGAAAAAATTAGGGCTTTCTGCAGAATACCTGGGTATTCTCATTTTTTTAAATCGACGCCCAAGTAAAATTGTTAATATAAAAAAATGAAATTTTCAATGTCAACTAGAATCATTTTGAAATGATAAAGAGAGAGAGTTTATCGCCGGATTGCATTACACTTTTGAAAAGAGTGAAATCCGAACCTACGCAGCAAAGTGATCCGTGGGACAGTTTTGTGCCCAAAATTTGTGTGCAGAATCTCGTCTCCACTTGTATCCTTGACAACGCGCCTCTCAATCTCCGTGATGTATGCACGTCCTTGAAGGGATGCGCGGGATACAATCCCAAACGCTTTGCTGCTGTCGTTCAACGTTTTAGGAACCCCAAAATCGCCGTTCTCATTTTTTCAACCGGGAAAATTGTCTGCACGGGCGCAAAAACAATCGCTCAAGCACAATGCATTATCCATACCGTAGTAGATGATCTGAAGAAGATGAAATACAAGTACGCCACAATCAAACAAATCAAAATCGAAAACATGGTATGCAGTGCTAGGCTTCCCACTATGATTGACAGGAGCGCGTTGGCATTGAAACGCCCGTCTGAGTGCAATTACGATGTTGAGCAGTTTCCAGGGGTAATCATGCGCCATCGACCCATCGAACCAATAACCGTACTTGTATTTCAATCTGGAAAAATTGTCCTTACTGGAGCAAGGAGCGAAACGAATGCACTTCATGCGTTCGAAAAAGTGGTTCCCATTTTGCGCAATTTCGCAATCTATCCGGATAAACACGAAATCCAGCCGAGACGAAATGATGCGTTTCAGAGACCAATTTCTACAATAAATATCATGGCCTCGCGAATTGAACAAATTACAAAGCGAGTTTCCGAGGATCGTAAAAAGGTCACCGGGGAGGAACGAATTCATGAAAAAGAAAAAATAGAGAAGCCCTGTGAATCCGTTGATATGCCAACTCCTTTCCAATTACTAAATATTAAATGTGTCCCGAACTGTGGCGTATGCATAAGTTGCGAGAAAGAATGCGCAAAGATTATGCTGAACGATGAAAATGACTTGTTTGGATCATTTTGCTGTGTATGCGAAAAAAACGACATTGCACTACAATGTGTTGTGTGTGACAAAAGAGATCTTCTGTGATGAAAGCGCATTTTAATATGTCTTTTAAGAATGTGGTTTTTTATTCGGATTTGTTGATTTTTTTTTGGCGAAGTGCCCTAAATGTGTATCCCTGCGGACTTTTGGGGCTCCAAAGTCCGTTCTTCGAGAGGGTGGCGTGTTGCCCATGTTCAAATTCAAACATTTTCATGCAGGCACCAATGGGATTTTTGTTTTCCTTGGCAAATTTCATGATGATTTCTATACGGGGGTCTTGAGGAGAGAGGCCTTTTAATGCAAGAGCCTTTATGAGTTTATCGGGCGTGAAGAATTCGTAAGGGCAGCATTCCGCAGAACCTTCTTCATGAGCCACATTTGTTATTTCCTTGGTGAGTCTTGCGCATCCTTTGGCAAATGGTGCATCTTCCTTTCGTTTCCGATTCACGAGCGATTGCACGTCTTTTTCCCATTGTGTGTCGAGGGCTCCTCCGTTTTTGGCTCTGTTCATTTCGCAGAGATAACGGGCCGTTTCCTCCTTGTCATAACCGCAGTCTCTTAGAAATCCAGAATATCCTCGACGTTGATCCCATCGCAATTTTCCATTCTTCTTCAGATTATCCGCATATACGCTTGTGCAAAGAGGGAAAAACTTTATGCAATCTTCGATATCCGGCAATTCCACTGGGACCCCGAATCCATTGTTCTGGGTCACGAGAGTATTGTCGATGCGTTTTTTCAGAATTTCCAACCCCTCATTCACTTGCGTCAGCTCATTTGAGAGTTTATGCATGAAATCTCGAATCTTTGCATTGTCGAAAACGAGCGATTTGAGATGATCACGCATCAAGTCTGAAAACACATAATCACGCAAATGAACATAAGAGACGATGCATTTCCCGTTCTCGATTATGCATTTCATGTCATTCATACAACGCGGTGAAGCCGAAAACGGTATGGAAAACCATACTGTGGGCAATGGATCATTTGGGTAGACTTTGGCAAACAATAACTTCCCGTTGTTTGCCAAGGCTTCGTGATCAATGGAGACAATTGCATCGGGTTTGTTTGATCGCACAATTTCCAGTACATCATTTTCATTTTTGCATAACGAATCCAATCGCAATTGAAGCAATTCCATTTCTCGGTCTATAAACCAGGATCCAAATGATGCATGGCCACTGAAATATAAACAACAAGTGTACCAAAACGAATCGTCCAATCGGCAACAATTCAGTGTGCTTTCACTGCATATACTCAATGGAGCACCGCGTATCAGAGGATCATTTAAGAGCTTCTTGAGATCGTGTTCTCGTTGTTCGTGAGATCCAAATTGTGTTTTTTGTGCATGCGCCGCATCTTTGACTTTTTGCAAGAGGGAAATTCGATCTTCAACAAGACGGAAAACTTCCTCTGCCATATCTGGGATGGCCAAGCATTCCGAGATTTCGTTCAACGGAGGGTTGGACAAATGCAAAAGCACGTGCAAAGGTCCCGCAGTTTCTTCCGGATAAAAACTGTCAACTTTCAGATCGCTGAGATAAACAATGAAAAATGTCTCTTTTGTCTTGTTAGAGATGTCTGAAAGTCGATCGATTGGAATGCCCCCTAGCACTCGGAACGCTTTTCGTCTAGGTATCTCCTGTAGGAAATAAACATGTCTATTTCCAGCAGACTTTGTTCCTTGGATTGTAGATTTGTTCACCCGGATGAAATTGTCACGATCGTTGAGTGAAGTGAATTGAACTGATACGACGACAACGTGCTGTGTTTGAGCCACAGTCCATTCTAGCGACGAATTTGTCTCGCAAGACGCGTATTCGATGAATGCGGTCTTTCCTATTTTCGATCGAGCGTCGGAGATTGAATTTTTGTCGTGTATGTCATCCCAGAAATTATTTTGGAATTCGACCGATATGTGCGATTCTTTTTTTATATGCAACACCGGAGACAGATTCATAGATGAAAAGGCACCTGCCCCCTTTTCCATGTCTTAAAAAGTGACGGAGGGTTCGATAAAATGGTTTGTAATTTCTAATTTTGGAATTTTGGCTTTTTTATTCGCATAATGGCAATAGTTTTTTTTTTGAAATGTCAAGAAAGCCCGTAATAAAAAAATGAAGACCGAGATGCTTCAGTCGTCCTTGGAACCCACTCTAGTCACAGACGCTCTTTTACGGAGTGTTTGGCGGGACCTCATAAAATATGCGAGGTCCACGTCCTTTTTCATGACGGTGACCCTTCTTGAATGAATTCCCATCTTATTCGAATCTTCGAATATTTCAATGAGATAGGCTTCCGTTGCCTGTTGAAGCAAAGGCAATGCGAGCTTTTGCATTCTCAGATCGTCAAGATCGCTGATTTTGCATTCGCTGACGATCTCTCTCACAACTCGTTGGAATGGTAATATCTGCAACAACAGGTCCGTGCCTTTCTGATAGTGCCTGATTTCGCGCAGTGCCTTGGTGCCTTGGCGCCAGCGCCTTTTGCGTTTCCCCATGCCCTCGTTCTTCAACGCTTGGCGTTCGTGAAGCGGCAAAGAATCGATGTTAGCGGGGAGGGCCTTGCCTTTTTTGGGAACCGTCTTCCCAGAGGATCGCTTCGCGGATTGTAGCGTTCGTGCCATAAGATGCAATTTTTTCCGTGAAGTGTTTGTTTACTTTAGAAATGCTTTATTTGTAATTCCATGTAAACAAAAAATTATGTGAATGTGAAAAATTGTTAGATGACCCGAAAAGCCTTTTCAGGGATTTTTATATTTCTTGGGGTTGTTTACAAGATCCCCGGAGGGGGGGGCATGGCTCAGTTTATATGAGAAAAATGCATTGTAGCGTTTCGCGCGTATTCAATCATCCTTTTCGCTCGGCGGATTTTCTTCATTGTCCGATGAAGAGTGGCGCGCATCACTTTGTGTCCCTACATCGTCTTGTTCCGAGGTAATTTCAAAATCTGAGTTGGCCACAGGCTGATAGGGTTGCCGATTGTTTTTTTTGAAAACACGTATAACCCCTGCGACAATGCACACATAGACGGCTGTATACACCAAAATGCATGGTACACACTGGGCACTTACAAAGATTTGAAAAAATACGATGTACCACCCGAGTGTTATAAGCGCGTGCACATAAAGGTCTGAATGGGCACGACCGTGTGGCATAAAGTAGCTAAAACATGAGATAATAGCGAGCACGCAGGCTAGCATTAATCCAATAATAGACCAACTTTTGTCGCCGTGTGCATAGGCGATGATGTTCAAAATTGCGAACGGGATAGATGTCACGAAGAAAACCACATTAGAAAAGAAGACGGCTTTTTTAATGGTGAAGAATGGAGTAGGTTCCATAATTTTTTCTTCTGATAAGAAGCCGGGTCTTTTGGATTTGAATTGTTTTCGATTTTTTATATTTCTATTTTTACAGAAAAAAAAGTGTGTCGTGTTATTTTCCGATGCGTGTCACCCAGAAGAGAGTCCCCAAAGTTTCGATTTCAGTGATATCATCCTTAGACAGACCATTTACCCTTTTTGAAAGCGTCTTTTCATCATCGTTGTAAAAATACCACTGATTGTCTTTTTCGTAATTGAAATACAGCACATAATGACCGCGGCCCGAAGTGCCCCTGTGGCAAGCGATTGCGAATATTTGGTATCTCAATCCCGGGTGTATTATTGTGGGGATTTTGATCTCGAAATTCGGTGGGAATTTTACTCTTTGTTTAGTTTTTATCGGTTCGCCTTCGCCTTCGCCTGTAGGCACATTTCTTTGGATGTTTAAAGCAAATGTGGACGGTGCGTACAGAAGAACGATGTGTTCGGATACGCGCGGTGTCATCATGTAGTCGAAGGACAAAAGCACACCATATTTGAGAAAAAAATCATTCCAGCGGCCCGCTGTTCTTAACTCAGATCCTTTGTCTATGGGTCTGAATTTGCGAGCAATCATAGATTGGAGTTCAGTATTTCCCTTCCTCGGGATTTCAATTCGTATCGACCCCGCCATCACTTCTATTTCGTATAGAGGGGGGACGGATGGGAATTCTTTGGAATCGAATTCCCATATGTTCGTAGAACTAAAAAGAGGAATAAAACCACTCGCGCCAGCAATATTGAGCAGTGTGTAATAAAATTGGTCTGGGTCTCCTTGTTCAGTAGATTCCTGCCCTCCGCAGCTATTTTCGAGGGTTTTACGCAGGGATTTCATAAGCGGTGTCAATTTTTCGTTACCGATCCCTTTCCGCATCCCTTCCATTATCTCCTTTAGGACATTCAAAATACTGACAGAGATGACGGAATCTTCACACGTGTTGAGGATTGTGGGAGTTTTGATTCCTTTGTACCAAATTTCATTGTCAGACAGTTCAATTCTTTTGAGGTCAAATTTGTCCGCTTGCGGAAAGTCTAGGAATATGCGATCATATCTTTGTGACGCAAGAAACATGGCTACGGCAACACTATCGCAAAAACACGAGTGTCCCTCCTGTCCAGGAGTGTTTTGAAAGGACAAATTGGGTGGTAGGGGCTGGGAATCGACAATTAGTGAGGAGGGAGGTTCGGCGAGTGTCGCAGGGAAAAGAGATATAATGTATCCCTGGGGAAAAAAATGTTGTAGAGGAAAATTTTGCAATTCTTTCTCAAGCAGATTTTGCATCACCGGGCTTGTGTACACTTCCATTAACTTAATTTGAAAGAGTTTGCGGGCCGCTTCGTGTAAATTCCCTTCCGGCGTGGTGGCCCAGAGTTTCATTTGCTCAAGAATGCCCTGATACACAAGTTGGAGACGCGATTCGGCATCGAATTTGTCAGGGGCGTTAATGTAATAATTAATTATATCCGCTTTTGGAGTAGTCTCAAGCAGAGGCATTGTTTTGCAATTGCATAATGGACTTTTCTTTCATAAACGAAAAAATTAAACGGATCGATTTGAATAAAACAAGTTTTTTAAAACAAAACCATTTCCTAATACAAGAGGATAAAAAGAACGGGTTAAATAGGAGTAGGGGGGGCGGATCCTCTAATGTTTTCAGGGACAATCCTTGTTCCCAATTCATCGGAGGCGAGGACAGAGGCCGAGGTGTAATACTGTTTCCCTACAAGGCCTTTAAAATCCATTACACCTATACCGGGGGGAGTGGCTCGCATGTCATCTGTAAACCTGCGAAACATCTGTTGTTGCAAAGGGTCCGGGCTTGTCTTCAAGTTCGGGCCAACATATGTCCTCGATCTTAGCCCATATGGGATTGTCGGAGGGCCGGTAGTTGAAGTTGGCACGTCTTCTTGCGTGGGGGTGTTGCCGGCTGGAGTCTTGGAGGTGTCCCACCGTGAATGGAAATTGGATTCGGCCGGGGCATAGGAAGCAGCAGGCGGAAACCCGAGAGCCACACTTTTCACTTGCAGTTCTTGGTTTTTCTGGTTCATAGTAAGTTCATGCAGACGATTTGAGTCTTCGAATTTTTTCCTCCATTCATCCTCAACTCTTCGGGCCTCCTCTTGTGCTCTCTTCTGGTCCTGATACCAAATTTCCTTTTCCCTGATATGCAATTCCTCCTCGTTTTTTGCGCGTTTGCGCACGGAAGCCAAGACTGTGTGCATTGAATATGCGTCATCTGGAGACTTTTGCGCGCAATCCTTATAAAGTTCCACGAAATTCGCGTCATCCACCATGTTGGTTTTGGCGAATGATTCGGCTGCAAAAGCGCAGATATCTTCATATTCATCCGTCACGAGTTTCCTTTTTGCCAGGGAAATTGCTTTCTCCTGGTCTAACCATTTTTGGAATGGCTCGGGGTTTTTCTCAAGCGCCTCCAATCTCAAAATTTGGTCGTCATATCGTTTTTTTAACTCCAGGTTTTCTGCGACTTGCCTTTGAAGTTCTTCCGGAGATACAATTTTCTGTTGAGATGCGCTTTGCGTCTCTGAAGGAGGCACTTGCTGAGTCGGGGCTTGTTGTGCCGTATTTTGATTAGACATGGAATCGGCGGCTTGTAAAAGTGATAAGATCGATTGATCGTTTTGGATGGATTCGAAGTCTGGTAGTTCTTCCCCTGGGTGCAATACTTGAAACAAGGCAGCCTGTTTTTTATACAATCCCTTTTTTAATTGCTCGACGTCCATTCTAAGTTCAATGTGCTTCCGCGCCAGTAAGGATTTTTCAGACTGAGGCTCCACGTACATAATGTCAGTATCATGGAGAGCCGGGTCTGTCGTCACAGAAACTTCGCGGATGTCTTTCCCGATGATTTTGCTCCATGTAGGACGCTGGGCGATCAAGTGGTCGATGCCGAGTGATAACCCAGATAGCACCCCCTCTTTCAGCCTGCGAAGTGTTCTATTCCCCTCGAGCGTGTCAGTTCCAATGTCCATGTCCACAATAAGTCGCCCCGTTTTGGATTCGACATGTGATCCGACGACCTTCCCCACTTGTATTTTATTATCATGCTCGAGCAGCACGGGGATGCCAATCAGTTCGTGGCTTTTTTGGGAAATCTCTTTCTGAGTGAGATAGAATCCATCATAATCGTCCGGTTCTCCGGCTGGATGGCAAGAACCAGTAACAAGTACCATTTTTATCAAATGTCCCTTTTCTGAGAAAAGGGAATGAATTTCATATAATTCTTGGCGATCTAGAATATTTCAGCCCATCATTACAGAATAAAACATGCCACCTAAATCTGCAGCCAATCCCAAAAAAAGGCCACAAAAGCGCAACACTTCTCTTCATGATAGACAGGAAAAGGTGGATTTCTTTGGTGGGGAGTGTATCGAATTGAAAGAATCCAGCGCAGCATCTATCGTACGCAGTCTCACTCTCCCTGAATTGTATGACGACTATGAAAGGGATAAAGACCGCGGCGCCCCATTTGAATCTTTATTATTGAAGGAACAACGTGAATACTGCGAAGACATGAAAAAAGTGAATTCCGCTATGAAAAAGCGCAACGACCAGTTTCTAACACAAACGAAACTAGAGAATAATCAAAGTATCCCCCTTTCCGTCCCCACGGGACATTGGCATAAATTTATACGCGCGCCCTACGCCGAGTTCCTAAAACAGGAAAAAAAAATGCAGTGCAATGATCCCGCAAGCTTGCTAGATGATAGGAGACGTTATTCGCTCTTTCTCATTAGCAAATACGAATGTGCCGAAAACTTTTTCGCGCCAAGGATGAGGAAACGTCCGTGGACAATTGTTATGAAAGACTTGCTCTCTGCCATGCATGATTCCGGGAGAATAGAACTTTCCACTCTCCAATGGAATATAAAGTTTGAGCGACTCCTTGCGACGTTTAGACTGGATGAAGACAGAAACATTTTTTCGCTATGTATCGTATTTAGGGTGCCCGTGCCAACTGACTTGCCTTTACAAGTACAAAGCGGCGAGGTCATACATTGGAGTGAATGCCAAGAAAATATCGAATCCATCGGTGTTTATTTGCATTTTGATAGATTTTTTTACTTTTCATGTGGATGCGAAAAATGATCCATTGTTGCACATATCGAATAATAAACAATCTCTACTCGGAAACCGCATTTTAGATGCCCCAAAAAATTTACATGCGCAAAGAATTACAGTTTCGACAGGACCTGCGTCGAACTGGGGTTATGTACAATACGAATGCCGCGACCGAGTGTTCTTCATTTTCCGTTGCACAATTCCAATGGAATGAGAATCGATCCTCGAGACATGCCTTGGGGACAGAATTGGGGAGATCCAATCTTGTGTAGTTTGTATCAATTTTCCCGTTACATCGAGTTACAAATGTCGTTTTGGGGGTGAGTGCGTAGATTTCCACTGATACTCTATATCGGATACGTTTGTTTGAATGGGCGGGGTCCGGTCCACCGATTGCTGTCAACGCCAAGGCAGGATTTCCACATTCATCAATAACGAAATAAATTTGCCACAATTGACCACCGATGGAAATCTCGTCCATTTTTTCGCAAATCGGTCTCTTTTTTAGGCACTTGCGATTGATAAACCTCAAAAACATGCTGCATCCCACGGGATCGGATTTTGCTTTCGAAATCCGATTGAAATTCAATCCGCGCGCCTTGCATTTTCGACCAAGAAGATGCTTGCTATCTGAAAGGCACAGAACGTCCCGTGATTTCAGTACTTCCATGAGAGTATCCATGCAGAGGCTATTGATAAACGACTCGTCTTCATCCCAGCGACAAATGAATATAAACACTTTGAGCCATTGTATGCAAGCCTTTCTCACGGCTCCGCAAATATTAGTGGTTTCGACGTGTTTGATGATATCCTTAATGTTTGTGTCGTCCATACCTGCCACAATGAGGTCTTCGCAATACTGCTCGACTTGATCGAATCTGAAAAACAAGCCCAACCAATGGATCGCCAAGCAATTATCAGAGATTTCCGTGCGCAATTCATCGAATTTTTCGTGATAGAATAATGAAAAGAATAATGTGAATGCTTCTTCTGAAATCCAATTAGAATCCGGTAGGGTGACGAGTATTCTTTTGTGAGATTGTTCTTTCCATGACATACCGGTTTCGATGTCGCACGTTCTCCACATTACGCAAGTAAAATATTTACATCTAGACAGCAATATTCTGTGCAAGTAGAATATCTTTCGAGTGGATGGTTGATACGCGGACGGGATCTCAATCTCAATTTCTACATCACAATATTGCGATTTGTTGAACTGCTTCTTAATGTGGCCAATCAAAGAGGCGGGATCGTCGATTTCCATTCTTTTTTTCAATGCAATTTTTTTCCTTTTATAACCGTCGGTTATAAAATTTGGTTTATGTCTTTGGCACTTTTTAGTGTCGTCCTAACTAGACTTTGAAAAGTAAAGACCTTAGGTGTTTTTGTCAAGGGCCCAATTTTTAGAGAAATTTAGATGATTCAAAAAAAATTTTCAACAATTTGATGAAAAAAATTAGTTGGGCTTAACAGAGAAAATCCATTTTTCTTCGAATGCACATAATTCCAAAAACCAATGTCGTAATCAGATGAAGTCGTAATCAGAAATCTCAGATGATGAGACCATTTCTTCGTCCTGGCCCTTACTTGCATCCCAGCAAGTCTTTTTGTGAATTTCGGCGAGGTTCATACCCCTTTCTAGTCTTGAAAGAATCCCGCGACTTTTTTGTTTCCACAGTTCTCTGAAATATACAGATTCTTTTTTTGTCACAAAAGGCCCTACAATCATTTCAAGCCTCCAGTTTCCGGCAGCTTGTCGTGTACTTCTGGCCCCCCTTGTCATTTTTTCGTTGATTAAATCTACCTTGAGGAAAGGATCCCGGCTTTTCCCGATGTATGTGTTAATTTTTTGAGCGGCGTCGTAATTGGCAAGCATGTAAGCAAAGTATTCTCTGTCTGCATTTTGGGCTTTTTCGTCTTGCGACATGGCATCCTGAGAAACAGAGACATCGCTATCTTCATAGTCATGGCATGAAGACAAAGATTCAGACATTAGTTTTTTTATGAACCACGGGGAGACATTTCCATGTAGAGGGGGTTTCGGGTATTAACACACTCAAGAATACTACGGTATAAATATAAACCATTTTTTTTAGGACATCTTCTCTGTGACTAATTGTATATTGATTCGTGATTTGAAATCACAGTGATTTCCGAAATGGGTTGATCCTCTGTATCACGAAACAATACCTCCAAAGGCATGGGTTTGTCTAAGTCGAAATCCAAACTTGGGGCAAAAAAGTCGTAAATTTGCAATATAGCGTTCAAAGCCATTTGTTTCGTCTTCGGATCAGAAATGGAATTTATAGATCCCTTAATGTTGTTTCTCCCTTTGGTCACATCATTTTTGCAGTATTTCCATTGTTTAATGTTAGTAGACTTCCATTCTTTCAGATCATTTTGAGAAGGAAGATACATGTATAAATATGGATCGTGATGTGTATCCTCGGAGCTAGAAAGATCCGCGGCCGATATGTCAGGGTCGTAACCACAGTGTGGAGCCTGCATGATGTATAACATCCCGAGCATATGCTGCTTGGTATTGAATTTTGACCCGTTTTTTTCAAAAAACTCCGTTTTCAAGGCGATGTCCCACATCACCCTGCTCAGGTCTGTATAATAATTAAGGCGAACATCGGAGTGTTCGACCGGCAATAATCTTTGTCGCTTTATCATGCATATGTCATAAATAAAATCGGCTGTCCATCTATTTGGGAAAATTTCCCTTTTATCACATGACTTGTAGTATTCGCGAACGCGTTTTTCAACGAGATTATTCATTTGTTTCACTCGTATATTGTCTATTCGAGCCCTTTCCATCGAATTGTATAGTAAGTCGTAAATTACTGCCCGGGAATCCGAATGGATAGATGCCGCGTTTGCGCAGGGGGTTCTTCTAGCAACATTTCTTCTTCTATCCGACGGCATGGCCTCCTCGTCGTTGTCAAAAAAGTTCTTAGACGAAGTATCACGTCCCGTATCCGATTTTCCAAATGGCTTTGATTCGAAATGCGGCCCGATGTTCAAACCCGAAACCATACAGGTGTATTCGCCTTCTGGATTGAGATATACAAATGGACAAGAATGATCCACATTACATATGTGTATCATGCCGCTAATGATGCAACCGTATACATTTGATTTTTGGGATAACATGTGTATACCGCCATTTTTCAAACATTGATTTTCAGAACAGTAATGGAAAGGGTCGACTTCAGTCTTTTCAAGGCCGTATATTTGAGCCCTTATCTCCAGCCATATACTATTAAAATCTTCGGTATCGCCGGGGATTTCTTTTTCCCTTGTCTTTTTGGGTCGCTTTCGAGGCTGATTTGCATCGTCTGGTTCTTTGGTTCTGACCAAATTGTTTTTCATATATTTTTCGAACAGAGCAGGTGGACGAACAGATTCGTCTCGCATAACCAATAAACATTTATCCAGTTGTGAAAACGCCGATACTTCATCCACATTCTGGTCGCATGACGTTTCGAATCTGCGCAAATGCTGTCTCGACGGAGAAGAATGCGTTTGCGGTATCCGTCCTGAATTGTTCGAACGAGTTTCGTTCGTTGGGCGCTCCATCGCGTTTGTAATTTTGAAAAAATGAATGAAATGGTGAATAATTTTGGAATGTATTAATCAATCATGATTACTTGTAAAAAGTTATTGAAGGAACCATGAATAAAAAAAAATTGAATCAGAAACTCAGAGTTTTGGGGATGCGACGTTGCATTGGAAACATGTGATGGAAAATCGCTAAAAGTATGGGAAAGTTATTCCCACCAAAGACATCTTCTAATTCTTCCCACTGACACTCAGTCCGCGGGATCGGCACTCGTTCAGAAAAATCCAAAAACTTGTCGCGACGTTGAATAACGGCATCGTTTCTTTCGTCCCATTTCTTCAGATTTTGGAGCCATTGCGTACGCACAGAAAATGACCGAGAACGAGTAGACTCTCCTGTGCAAAAGAATGCCTTCTTCAGCGCGAGGATGAGAGCCATGCCATCGTAACCTGCCTCGTCTTTTTGTTTGTGGAATCTGTCCCACACATTTTCCGCTGTCAACGGGTCATCCTCTTTGGTTCCGAATAGAGTAGAATATGGTACAATAAAGGACGGCATATCACGCGACAACATCTGTATTCGCATATCATCCAACCAACACCACCACTCGTTTATCCGGATGCTAACGATGGCAGGCAGTACGGGCGTGTCGATTTGCGGTTTTTGTTCTGGCAAAGGGAGGGCGACAACAGGGGCTTGCGGGGATGGGACCTTTGGTGATCCGTTCGCGGGGACCGGGGGCTCATCTTTGTGATTCTTTTGGTCGCACGGCAGCTCTCTCTCGTCGTCATCTTTCTTTCGTATTTTTGCCGTGGGTTCTTTTTTGTTGTAAAGGATGCCCAGGGGACATTTGGTTCGTCGTAGTATTTTGGATTGTTCGGGAGTCAATGGAGCGCCGAGGTCCCCAGGTATTGGTGGTTCGAATCGGCTCTCTTCCACGTTTTGCGGATGAACAAGGTCCCCGTGCCTTTTCCGAGATTCGGTATTTTCGCGTTTTGTACTTTTCTTTTCCTGCCTTGCGTTATACATTTCAATGTAGCGCGGGTCGAATTTGGGGCGATCCGATTCCATCGGGACGTTGTACGGGTTTTCCTTGTGGACATCCGGATTGATGTCATTGAAAAAATAGCGCAGATATTTTTTCGGTATTGCTTTTTCGACCCATTCGTCGCCGGATTTTGTACGAATACGCCACTGTGCAATCCATGTATCTCCTTCTGGCGCACGGGGACTTTCTTCAGGTGCGCCTTGCGCCCAGATAACCAAAGTGTCGCGCAATGTTCCGGGATTGTTATCGGGGGACGAAAGAATCTTCACGATGTCAGAGTGATCAGTGAGTTTGGCGTTGACATTCTTTTTCGAATCGTATATGATCTTATTGGACTTCTTTGCGCGACGCGGCATCGTGAATGCACAGTATCTGGTTTAGAGTTGTTTGAATAAAAAATGCGACGTTACGATAGAAATAAGGCGTTTTTGTCAAAAATTAAGAAAATGAATTTTTGACGTCGGAAACTTAAAGGTTCCGATTTAACCCCTGTTCAACGGTGAACGTAGTTTTTTCATTTGACTTTTTTTCTAAATACTTCATTTAGAGAATAATCAAATGGAAATTCATTTTTTGATTGTCTGCAAACGCACAGTATCCATTTCTATACGAAAAAAATTAAAGGGCCATGATGTACGACAACGAACAAGGCCAAATAGTGGATTTTGCCCTCAGAAGGGACCGATACAATTCATCCGAACGAAAAACCGAATCCAAAAAGGATTCAATGTATGGGTGTCGCTAGAAGTGACTCTCCTTATCAGTGTAGAAACTGACTCTCGTGTTTTAGAGAAAAAAATGGATCGGGCCGTTACACTGGCCCAAGATTTGATCATTACGAGGGACATCCCAGTAACAGGTCGCCTTCCAAAAGAAGGGCCGATTCCTCAGGATCCCTCGAAAAATGTGTATCCCGCGACAAATCGCAATATGTTCCATTGCGCGGCAAATATGTTCCATTGCGCGGAAATCGAAACATAACGTACGAATGTGGAGTCTGGTTTGACGAGCCCAACGATACCCCAAAACTTGAACACGGAATTTGTCCGTGTTGCAACAATGACTACAAAAACAAGGGCTGTTTAGTTCCTTGCATTTGGCACTTTTTGTATGAGCAGAATCTCGCAAAGGATTGTGATCGCGGAGAACAGTGCCACAGAGAACACACGGCCAATCCAGTGGGGCAATTCATGCGTATGGATGGTATCATCGGAAAGGTGCAACGTTACAACGCACGCGAACGCGAAATAACAATGCGTGTGGTCGCGGAGAAAGAGGCAGGGGACTACACAATGATATTCGCGGCCACGTTCAAGAAGCTTGCGAAATTCAGATCGCAAACCCTCTCGCTCAAGAACATGAACGATTTAAAAACCCTGGACTTTGTTGTCATGGATTGATCATTTCGAAACAATGTATGCCGCGGGAAAAAGAAATTGTAGAGCGACTCCCTCTAATTCTAAGAGGAATAAAAAGAGACGCCACAATACTTTTTATTGAATTGACCACACAGGCCGAATCATGCCCCGTAATGAAAAAAAACTGAGACATAGCGTGAAACGAAATAGCACATTCATTGCCATTCTCTGTATTATTGCAGTTGCAGCACTTGCGTTCGGGATTGTTGCCACTGTAAAATCCTTTGAAAACCCTGCAGTGATCGGAGTGCACAAAAGAAATGTAGAGTTGCCTGCATCGGCGAAACGAGTGGCTGGCAACATCTACGATCTAGGATCATGCCATTTTAAGGGTCACAAAAATGTACACGGGTATGCCATTATCCATACAACCGGCGATCTGGGGTCGCCGAACCCAGAAGAAAACCACATTTCGTGTTGCAATCCTATTTCGCAGGGTGCGCGGTGGAAGACTACGGAAAATTTTGCGATTGACCCGACAAACTCTCATATGCTATCTACTCAGTTTGTGTTCAATGCCATAGAATTGTCAATGGGAGTGTGGGACAACAAAATTGCTTTCGGCATTTTTGGAAATCGTCTTGATGCAAGTATAGTAGATGGCGCCGACTCTGTCGCACCAGACGGTAAAAACGAAATCTTATTTGGGACGCTGGCACAAAATAACGTCATTGCGGTGACGTTTCTATGGGGAGTGTTTGGAGGGCCGATAGCAAATCGTGAACTGCTCGAGGCAGATATAGTATTCAACGAATTTTTTTCATGGGGGAATGCCTCCACGAATATGGGTGTGATGGACTTGCAGAATATCGCTACACATGAATTCGGTCACTATAGCGGGCTTGGACATCCGCCTTTGTCGGCAAGTTGTAGTGACACGACAATGTTCGGCACATCTTCACTTGAGGAGACCCAAAAACGAACACTCGAAACTGAGGATATACTCTGCCTTTGTGAGTTATATGGAGATTCTACTTGTCAGCCAGATGAAGACGAGGATCCTCCTTTCAAATTCAAAAATGATGCTACTTTGAATGCGGCAAATTCCATTTTGGTATCGGCAATCATGTTGATGTTTTTTTTGTGAAAATCCAATTTATCGGTAATAGAAGCTCTTTGCATCAAAAAAATTGGTACTGACTTTATGTATCGGACGTCACTTCCTGAAATCGAGGTGACAAAAATTTTAAAAACAAAAATAAAGTATATTTTCCAAATCCAAAATACATATCCAAAAGTTTAACAATTCAAATCACAATGGAAGACGATCGCCAGCATTCCATAAGACAAAAGGGCCAACCTCTTACTAAAAAGAATTTAGCCGATGTGAACAGGACCCTGAACAATACTTCTAGCGACCTTCATCAAAAGGAGACAGAAAAGTTTCTTGCACTTTTTACAATCGAAGATGAAGGGGGGGGCAAACGGCTTGCCAATACCAAAGATCCCAAAGATGTCGCGATTATATCCCAAAGGATCGAATGCAATGTCATGACTGATGAATCTGTGAATAATGGCCTGCCGAAAGATCCAAAAACTGGATGCATGCGTTTAAGACCCTCGTCTATGCCAAAGGATTTCAATACACACGGATTGTTACCTTTGAGCCCATTGACGCTCAAAAACATTCTAATCGTAGACCAGTCGACTCTGAATGAAATCAACCTTCTTCTTCCATTGATCAACTTGCCGGTGTATACATCCAAATTGACGCTTTTGCTTACTGGCCAAGCAGCGCATATCATCAGCGACAGTTTCTCGACTTTTCATCTATACAATGCAGTTCTGAAGTTTCTAGGAAGCGCCGACTTTATGAAATCTCGCAAAAAAATCGCCGCGGAGTGGTTAGAGAAGTGCAAGCTATCTGGGGAATTGCCACAGAATGAGTTACTAGAATGTATTGAATTTATTCCTTCTGAAATCGAGACGTGCGACGATGCAATGCAGGAATGCCCTGATGATGAACCAAAGAGGCGGATATTGAAAGTAAAATATTGCAAGGATGCACCCTGGAGCAAAGAAACAACACGTGAGGACATACTGGAGGACCTCACACTCGCAAAAAACCAACTTTTGGACGGCTTGATAAATACTTTGGACAATCTGGATCAAGGAAATTACACAGGCGAAAAGAGATGGAGAGCGATTGTAGACATCCTGTATGCATTCACATTTGTTTACCTGAATACATATGAGATGTGTATTATACGTCTCTATGATGAAAGCTGTATCTCGGGCAGTTGCATCCCAGAAAAGTATAGAGGAGATTTTCGCACAAAGAAACAAGTCCCCCAAAAAGGGGAAATACCAGACGAGATGGCTCGGGCAATTTTGGAAAAGAGAAGTGCCATTACAACTGTCAGAGATGAAAACCTCGTAAAGGCTCGCAAAGGCCAACAATTGGAATCTGCCGACGACGCCGTGGAGCTTTGCATTGTACCATCGCAAGGAGATATATTCAGTTTTGAAAACTTTTTGAATTACAAGGCAGACGATCAAACCAGTTTGATTGACGCCCTGGAGTCCATGACATCTCATTATAATGCAATTCAAAAACTGGCCATCACAAACTACTCGGAAGCACTTTCTGCGCCAAAAACAAATGAAATGAAAAATACCAATGACAATATGGAAGTGGAATAAAGTTTTTAGGGGATACCCCCACACTTTTCTTTCTCGAGAGTCTTTATACAATGCTAAACCCCGTCCTTTCAAAAGAGGACTTCCTTTGAACATCCATAAGAATTATACTCCCTTTTTACTGCGTCATACTCAAGAGTCATGGTACATTCAACACTAGGATGGAAATTGCTTATCCTTTGCGCATTGATCATCGCCATCCCAGCATTGATCATCGCTGCAATAACCCTTTCGCGGCACGAAGATCATACTCATTGTGAAATGGGTGGATGTTCTCAGACATTAACACGTCAGACCGAACGTATCGAGGCTTCCAGAGGAGTGTGTAGCCAAGCGTGTAGCACGTGTGCCCGAAATCAGCTCAAAGACGCGTTTGGAGAATCTCGCGAATGCCAATTCAGATGCAACTGTTGTGCGGCGCGAGAGCGATGTGCAAATATGGCAGAAATGGCAAATGACGCGCTGGTTAATTGCGGTCTGGACGGAGTTGGAAGGGCCTGTGAAATCTCAGACGTAGGATTGCAATGTCCATTCTTGCCAACTGATGAAAATTGCGAATCATTCGGGTTCGACGTCACAATTGATCTCCCTTAGGTTCAATTTCTCCTTTTTGTTCAAAAAAAACTAAAGACACACCTCATCGCGATACGCGAGTCATTTTATTACCAATGACAATATGGAAGTGGAATAAAGTTTTTAGGGGATATCCCCTCCACACTTTTTCTTTCTCAAGAGTCTTTATACAATGCTAAAACCCGTCCTTTCAAAAGAGGACTTCCTTTGAACATCCATAAGAATTATACTCCCTTTTTACCGCGTCATACTCAAGAGTCATGGTACATTCATCAGGATGGAAATTGCTTATCCTTTGCACATTTATCATCGCCATCCCAGCATTGATCATCGCTGCAATAGCCCTTTCGCGGCACGAAGATCATACTCATTGTGAAATGGATGGATGTTCTCAGACATTAACGCGTCAGACCGAACGTATCGAGGCTGCCAGAGGAGTGTGTGGCCAAGCGTGTAGCACGTGTGCCCAAAATCAGACCGACACGGGAGCAGAATCTCGCGAATGCCAATTCAGATGCAACTGTTGTGCGGCGCGAGAGCGATGTGCAAATATGGCAGAAATGGCAGGTGACGCGCTGGCTAATTGCAGTCCGGGCGCACTTGGAGGGGCCTGTGAATTCGGAGACGTTTTTGGTTTGGAATGCGTCTTCCCTCCAAATAATGAAAATTGTGAATCATTTGGGTTTGACGTCACAATTGATCTCCCTTAGGTTCAATCCCTCCTTTTTGTTCAAAAAAAAAACTAAAGACACATCTCATCGCGATACGCAAGTCATTTTATCAAAAATCTTGTTATTATTAAAGGTTTTGCCAAGGGACATTGGAGTTACGAATGGTGGCGAAAGTGATCAGTTTGAAATTCAAAAGATTGGTATGGTGGATAGTAACGATGTATTTGGGACGGCTCATATTTGGACGGATTGTGATTTTCTCGACTGCGTATATCGATGCGTGCGCGGAATACAAAGAAAACAGGGATATTCATGATCACTGCAAAGAAAACAACGAATTTGCCCTGAGAGTTCCCAAAACGTGCCAAGTGGCAAAGACTGCAATTACTCAATGGCCTCTTCTCAGCGCGTGCTCCGAATTGCAAGAACAAACCCACTCTTGCATCGACTTTTCATGCGGCGATTTTTTCATGGCAATTCTGGAATCGTGGCCAATGATCGTGGTTTCGTGTTTTATTGTCTCTGTGGTGTTCTTTACGGGGCTTTCGCGATTTTACAATTTTCTACAGATCCGCAATTATGCCAAAGAACGCGAAAAATCAGATAGACTGAAAGACATTCAAGCCAATACCGTCTATATAGACCTACCAACTGACCACACAACATTAAATGAGGGACACGTAGGATATCCGCCCTCTTATGTAACACGAAGAATTGCGTATAATGAGAAATAAAAGTAGAGACTTTTATTGAACAATGCAGATCCGGGCCCACAGCCCTTTTTCATTTTCAGGTGTAGAGGGGGCCTCTTGTGGTGCATTGTCATTTATCGGAATCTCTCTCATGTCATCTTCCGGCAAATCGGCGGAAATATTCGATGGCCCGCGCAAATGCGTGCATATGATAAGGCGATCTTCTTCGCCTTGTTGCAGGTCTACGGTTTCTTTATAATGACCAAGGAAAAAGTCCCTCTTTTCATTCAAGCGAGGTTTCTGGGCGGGAAATATGCAATAAGTCACTGCATTTGGGTTTGCACTGATTGGGGGTTTCCATGTAGGATAATCATTTTCCGGATCGTAAATGGCCACAATGTCATATGGACACTTTGTCACCAATGATGTGAAATTCTGGTCTTTGTGTTGCACATCGTGTATCAATGAACAAAAATTGTCGGGGGAGGGTCGAGTACGCCAAGGGAGGGGGCGTATCCACTCGGCTTTGGGAAGGTAATGTTCCACAATGAATTTGTCCGGATCACTAAGCATTTTCCCAAGGGCCCGAAGTTTCGAAATTACATTTTCGTCAATGCGAGGTTTATGTATAATAATTGCATAGGAACACGGCGCTTTGGCATCATTTTGCGCAGTGGGACGAGTGCCATTGTAAGACTTTTTCCTTTCGAGTGGTTTCTCAGTAAACTCCATGTCAAAAAATGTGTGTTAGGAATTGCATTCTTTAATGCAATTTATTCTTTGTGTAAATTGAAAAAAATCTATGCCTCTTTTTTAGGATTTCACAAAAGAGGTACCAGGAATTAGAACTCCAATAAGAAAGTGATTCGTTCTACTCGAACTTGTGCTTTTCCCAGTCGTAGTCCCGGAAAGTGATGTCGTGGCCGTTCCACACTCGGCCTGCGCCCGGGTAGCAACCTCTTCCGCGATGACCCACGCAATCGACGACCTTATCGTACATTCTGGTTGCGCGGTTGAAACCGAGTTGTTGCCCTTGGAACGCGCGCACTGTCAAACGGTCGCATCTACTGCCATATGTGTCCGATTCTGGATGACTCGTAGGCAGCATCTCACTGACGCCCCATATTTTGTCGTAGTATTCGGCCGTGGAGTAGCTGATGCGCGGCTTTCCTTCGATATCTTCATTGAGATCAGAGATGTCCAGAGAGCCCGTGAAGCTCATGACCCAGGGGAGATCGTCCTCGTTGATGGGGACGGCCGTGGCGATGATGGACGGCTTGTCCTCAGCGTCGAGGTCACAATCGTTTGCATCTCTGAGGAACTTGGTGTTGCTTCCACCGGCATAGCCCTCCGGCTTGATGTTTTCAATGAGATGGACATTTTCCTCTTTCCACACCATCGCCTTGCTGTAGAATGTGAAATTTCCATAGATGACCTTTGAGACCACATCGTTTCCGATTTCGAAATTGGAATGTCCGTATATGTTGGCGCCAGTCTGGAGTCCGCCCTTCATGAGAATGGCGGATGCCATGTCGAGGTCGATAAACAGGCGCCACAAGATGATGTTGATAGGCACGTGCACATCTTGGTCAATCATCTGCAACCACTGGTGTCCATTACTCTTGGTTGCCAAAAAGCATTGGGTAATAATTCGAATGAACGGGTCGCTGATCGTGTTGGACTTGGAGAACCGGTATTTGAATGTCGGTGTGCACAAATTACGGAACATCTCCGTATATTGCATTCCCTCCGAATCGAACGGTCGACGTACATCATACTCAGAGTCGCCCTTTCTGAGGGTTTCCTTGGTCCACTTTTCCGGAGCACGATAGCTCCCCGCGTGTGCACCGATATGCAGCCCTTTGCCTCGTTCATAGCCAAGGACGCGGCCGATCTCGTCATCGCTGTCAGAGTATTCCGAGGACGACACTTCATCAAAATATTCCCCTTTGAAACGTTTCAGTCGGGCCTTGCCTAGTCCAGTTGCCCGCTTCTTGATGTGTAATGAGGATTGCGCCCCAAATGCAGTGTCCATCTCGTCGTCATCTCTGCTGTACTCATCCTTTCGTCCAGATTGCGCGACTTCAATGTATTTGCTGACAAACGTAAGATGTTCCAGCTTTTTGGTTTCGGGGTCGTCAGTCAGTGCACGGATGTGAGCATATTGAGGTCGACGCCATATGTAGCCGGGGAGATTGCCTTTTTCATCCAACGTAAGGTCCAAAGTGTGTCCAGTAGAAGGGTCGGAAGGTCGAATGAATGCCTCGGCTCCCGTAATTGAGAGGCTTTCCAAGAGGTCGAAGGACATTGTCAATGGAGAACGATAGAATTGCACACCGTATGCGGCTTCTTCGTCATCTTGCACGTGGAATTTCGCACCTTTGGCAGAGAATTTTGCTTCCGCTTCTTTTCTGAACACATCTCGCGCGTTCCTCCAATTGCCTTTGTCGTCTTTATGCCTTTCCAAGGTTTCGTCCGGAACAAGTTCAATAATACGGGCATTCACTGTGTTGATTAGACGCATCGCTTTGTTGCGCAAATTGTCGATTTCGTCCTTAAGTTGCTGATTCCCGGCGGAGGGAATGTCATACCATGCGTTTGCCGTGGCAGGGTCTAATCCGAATGATTTAGTCTCTCCCCCGCTTACTTTACGCAAGGAATCCACCTGTGCAACCAATTCAAAAATTG